>JAAROH010008148.1_pt1 | contig 13870 bp, 14 predicted proteins | sample 7248631 | NCBI WGS metagenome assembly JAAROH01 (sample SAMN09772309, study PRJNA484901) | compost metagenome | isolation source: Vermicomposting unit | place: India
CTGCTTTTTCTAGCAGAAATGTTGTGGCCTACCCACGAAAACTTTACTCACACATCCCTGTCGAATCGTGCCACAGGCCGGTGCGCGCAGGGAAACGCGACGCGCCTACCGAAGTATCCCCGGAAGGCGCGCTGCTGGATTCCCTGATCTTTGCGCAGCAGACGGCCTGCACGATATAGTATAGGGATGAAACGTCAAGCCGCACAACAGCGTCTGGAACATTGCCCCGCATAGGGGGAGGAGTGAAGTTGGTGTCCAAATCCCTCGACGAACTCCTGGTCGAACGGGCAAAACGGGGGGACGTTGAGGCGTTCGAGCAGCTGATCAGCCAGCACGAGAAGACGGTGTACAACATCGCCTACCGGCTGACCGGCAACCACGAAGACGCCTCCGATCTCGCCCAGGAAGCCTTCATCCGCGCATACAGTTCGTTGGCCGACTTCCGCGGCGACTCCTCCTTTGCGACCTGGCTCTACCGCATCGTGAACAACGTCTGCCTTGACGAACTGCGCAGGCGCAAGCGGCAGAAGGTTACCTACCTGGATCAGGCCGTCGAGATGGAGGACGGCGAGGTGTCCCGGCAGATCGCCGACACGGCGGACGGGCCGGAGCAGGCGCTGGAGCGGGTGGAACTGCAGCGGCTGATACAGGAGAGCATCCTGCAGCTGGACGAGGAGTACCGGGTCGTGCTGGTCATGCGGGAACTGCAGGGGTACTCATACAATGAAATCGCAGAGGCGCTGGACCTCAACCTGGGGACGGTGAAGTCACGGCTCAACCGCGCACGGAGCGCCCTCAAAGAAAAGTTCATGAGCCTGGAACTTTTGACGCCGAGAGTCGTCTACAGGGCTAGGAGGGGAAAAGCCCATGAACTGTGACGGAGTACGTCCACTCCTGTCCGGCTACATCGATCAGGAGCTGTCCGCCGGCGAGTTGCTGCGGGTCGAGCAGCACCTCCGGCGGTGCCATGCCTGCGCGGCGGAAGTGGACGCCCTCCGGCAGACGGTTGCATTGGTCGCTTCCCTGGATGAGGTTGAGGTTCCTGCGACGTTCCACGCGCAGTTGCGCCAGCGCCTGATGTCGGAAGATCCGCCCATCGCCAGGGTGCACACGGCGGGGCGAGGCCGAAACCGGCTTCATTCCTTCCAGCGGTGGGCGATTCCGGCGGCTGCTGCCGCAGCCTTCGTCATCGGCGCGGCCGGCCTGAACCGGTTTGTGCCGCCTGCGGCACAGGTTGAGCCGCCTCCCGGGGGGTCCGTCGTGGCCGCACCCGGATCGCACGTGGACACGGCAGAGGGGCCGGGCACGACCAATCCGCCCGGGACAGACGCACAAGAACAGCCGCATCATCCGGTGGACGGACCTGACGCAAACCCGCCGTCTGGCACCGGGGGCCGCGTTGAACATCCTGAAGGCCAGCTGACCGAACAGCTTGATCCGGGCTCAGCGGGCGTGGTGCAGACCACGCCGCCCCCGGAGACAGGCGATGCGAATCCCGCGGCCAATCCTGCAACCACGCCTGCACCCCTGGGGCCGACACGGCCGACAGGGGGTGTGACGACCGCCTCGACCTCCGGCAACACCGCCGGCCAGGTGGAGCTGTCGCCGCAGCCGCACTTCTCCGCCACCGCGGAGATGACCGTGGCGAGCCCGGCCGCCGAGGCCGCACAGCTCCGGGACCGGTTTGACCGGTGGCGGGTGCAGGAGAACGGACGGGTCGGCACCGTGGAACTGCAGATCTTCGTCCCGGCGGGGGAGTTCCGGGAGGCGGTCGCCCTGGTGAACAGCGAGCTGGCCGGCTACGGCGTCGCCCTGAAGGTACAGGAGAAGGACCTGGCCGGGCAGATCGCCGAGACGGAGGACCGCATCGCGACGCTCGAGGAAGCCCGCGAGGCCCTGGAGGCCCGGCTGGCGACCGAGACCAGCCAGGACCGGCTGGAGGAGGGCGCAAGGGAGCTGACCAAGATCCAGCAGCAGCTGGAGACGGAACGGGCCAACCAGCAGAACCTGCGGGAAGCCGTGGAAAACGGCGTGATCGTGCTGACTTTCAAGCCCGAACCCATACGGTAGGGGGAGAGGCCGGGGGCTTCCGCCCAAGGGGCGGAAGCCCTTTCGTCATGCCTGCCGTCCACAGCCCGGACCGGGCCCCCGCCCGTTTCCCGGGACAGCAGATTCAGGTGCGGGAAGGACTCCCGCAGCGCGGCATTGAAATAAGTGCAGGCGCGCCCGGTCAAGCTACGAGGGTGCGGCTGTGAGGTGACCGTGATGCCAAAGCCTGAGAAACTGCTCCTTCTCGACGGCAACAGCCTGGCTAACCGGGCGTTCTACGCCCTGCGGCTCTTCTCCACCAGCGACGGTGTGTACACCAACGCCGTCTACGGGTTTCTGACGATGCTGTTCAAGCTCCTGGACGAGGAGCAGCCCGACTACGTGGCGGTCGCCTTCGACAAGGGCCGCCAGACCTTCCGCACCGCCCTCTACGAGGACTACAAGGCGACGCGCAAGGCGCCGCCCGACGAGTTCCGGCCGCAGCTGGACCTGCTGCGGGAGGTCCTGACCGCCCTCAACATCCCCTGGTTCCGGGTGGAGAACTACGAAGCGGACGACATCATGGGCACCCTCGCCCGACAGGCCGCCGCCGAGGGGTTGCACACCCTGATCGTCACCGGCGACCGGGACGCGCTGCAACTGATCAGCGACCGGGTGACGGTGGTGATGACCAAGAAGGGCATCACCGAGACCGTCCGGTACGATCCCGAGACCCTGAAGGCCGAGTACGGGCTGACGCCCAGCCAGATCATCGACCTGAAGGCCCTGATGGGCGACGCGTCCGACAACATCCCCGGCGTGCCGGGGGTCGGCGAGAAGACGGCGCTGAAGCTGCTCGCCGACTACGGCACGGTGGACGGGGTGTACGCGCACCTGGACGAGATCAAGGGCGCGCTGCAGGCCAAGCTGCGGGAGAACCGGGACAAGGCCGAGCTCTCCCGCACGCTGGCCACGATCAACCTGGACGCGCCGGTGACCTTCGACCGGGAGGCGCTGCGCCGGCGAGAGCCCAACTACCCGCAGGCCTACGCGCTCTTCCAGCGGCTGGAGTTCAAGTCGCTGCTGAGCCGCGTGACCCCGCCCGATGGCACCGTTGCCGCGGAGGCCCTCGCCGAACAGGCCGGGGCCGCGCAGGTGGAGATCGTCGCCGCGCGGGTGGTGGACAGGCCGGGGGCTCTGCGCCTGTCCGGTCAGGCGCCCGTGCTGGCCCGGATGACCGCCGACCCGGGGAATCCCGGCCGTCCCCGCCCGGTGGGGCTGGCGGTGGGAGACCCGCCCGCCTGGCTGGAGGGTGAGGCCCTGGCGGATCCGGCAGAGCTGCTGGATCCCGGCGCCCGGCTCGTCGGCCACGACCTGAAGCCCCTGTACAACTGGCTGTACAGCCAGGGGATCGAGCCTCCCGCCCCCGCCTTCGACACCGCGCTGGCGGCCTACCTGCTTGATCCCTCCCGGTCCAGCTACGACCTCGCCGACCTCTGCCGCCAGCACGGCCTGGGCGAGCTGCCTCCCGGCGACACCCCGGACCTGTGGGCGACCCGGGCCTTGGTGCTGCCCGAACTGCACCGGCGGATGGAGGCGGAGCTGGCGGCGCAGGGCGTGGACCGGCTCTACCGGGAGGTCGAGCTGCCGCTCATGCCCATCCTGGCCGAGATGGAGGCCGTGGGCGTCGGCATCGACCCGGCGGCGCTGCACGAGATGTCGGTGGAGCTGGAGCGGCGCATCCTGCAGGTGAGTCAGGAGATCTACGAGCTGGCCGGCATGCAGTTCAACATCAGCTCGCCGAAGCAGCTGGGCGACGTGCTCTTCGGGAAGCTGGGCCTCCCCAGCGGCAAGAAGACGAAGAGCGGCGGTTACTCCACCGACGCCGAGGTCCTGGAGGAGCTGGCGGCGGCCTACCCCATCGCCGCGCGGGTCCTCGACTACCGCACGCTCACCAAGCTGAAGGGCACCTACGTGGACGCCCTGGGCCAGCTGATCGCCCGGGACGGCCGCATCCACACCACCTTCGCACAGACGGTGGCCGAGACGGGCCGCCTCTCCAGCAAGGATCCCAATCTGCAGAACATCCCCATCCGCATCGAGGAGGGGCGGCGCATCCGCAAGGCCTTCGTCGCCCGGCCCGGGTGCGTGCTGCTCTCGGCCGACTACTCGCAGATCGAGCTCCGGGTCGTGGCCCACTTCTCCGGCGACCCGGCCCTCAGGGAAGCCTTCCTGCACGACCAGGACATCCACACCCGCACCGCGGCCGAGGTCTTCGGCGTCCCCATGGACCAGGTCACCCCGGAGATGCGCCGGCAGGCCAAGGCGGTCAACTTCGGGCTGATCTACGGCCAGACCGACTTCGGGCTGGCCCGGTCGGTGGGGATCAGCCGGGCTGAGGCCAGGGCGTTCATCGAGACCTACTTCGCCAAGTTCGCGGGCGTCAGGCGTTACATGGAGGAGAAGAAGGCGGAGGCCCGGGAGAAAGGGTATGTGACCACCCTCGACGGCCGCCGGCGCCCCCTGCCCGAGATCAACCACCGGGTGTTCACCATCCGGCAGAACGCCGAGCGGATGGCCATCAACACGCCGATCCAGGGCACCGCCGCCGACCTGATGAAGCGGGCGATGATCGCCGTCCGGCGGGCCATGCGGGAGGAGGGGCTTTCCGCCCGGATGATCCTGCAGGTTCACGACGAGCTGGTGTTCGAGTGCCCCGTCGGCGAGGTGGACCGGCTGGCCCGGCTGGTCCGGCGGGAGATGGAGGGGGCCATGAAGCTGGACGTTCCGCTGAAGGTCGAGGTCAAGGTCGGGCCCGACTGGTACTCGGTGCAGCCGTACGAGGGCGATCGGGATGCCTGAGCTGCCGGAGGTGGAGACGGTCCGGCGCACCCTGTGCCCGCGCGTCGTCGGGCGGCGCATCCGGCGGGTGGAGATCCTCACCCCCCGCCAGATCTATCACCCCGACCCGGCGACCTTCGCGGCCGACCTGGAGGGCGCCGTCTTCGACGACATCGAGCGGCGGGGCAAGTATCTGTTGTTCCGCCTGGGCCCCCGCATCCTGGTGGCCCATCTCCGCATGAGCGGTCATCTGTACGTGTGCGGGCCGGAGGCCCCCCGCCCCAGGCACCTGCACGTGGTTTTCCACCTGGATGACGGAGGGGAGCTGCGCTACGCTGACCAGCGGAAGTTTGGCGGGTTCCACCTGCTGGGCCCCGGCGGGGAGGGCATGCCCCCGGGCCTGGCGAACTTGGGGCCGGAACCGCTTTCGCCGGAGTTCACGCCCCAGGTCCTGGCGGAGAGGCTGGCCGGGCGGCACACGCCGATCAAGGCCGCTCTGCTCAACCAGGCGCTGGTGGCGGGGCTGGGCAACATCTACGCCGACGAGGCCCTCTTCTGCGCCCGCATCCACCCGGCCCGGGATGCGGGCTCCCTGACGCCGGCCGAGGTGAAGCGGCTGCATGGCTGCATCCGCCGGGTGTTGCTCCGGGCGGTGGAGCGTCGGGGCACCACGTTCTCCCTTTACCGGGACGGCGAGGGCAACGAGGGCGACATGTACGATGAACTGCAGGTCTTCGACCGGGCCGGCGAGCCCTGCCCCGTCTGCGGCACGCCCATCCGGAAGGTGGCCGTGGCGCAGCGGGGGACGCACTTCTGCCCCCGTTGCCAGCCGGTGCCGGAGGGGGTTGCACTGTCGCCCCGGCGGGCCCGCCCGGGCCGGCGGGGCAACAGCGTGCGGGTGGCAGCGGAGCCGCCCGGCACGTACGAGTGAGCCGTGGACCGGCTGCCGCGCGGCATGCGCATTCCGGAGGCGGCCGGGTGGCCGGTCCGATGCGTTCTTTGCTGCGGCGGCCGCCGCAGTCCGCCCGGGTGAGCAAGTACAACGCGGAGGGTGAACCCTGTGCAGTATCTCGTGTTTGAGTTTCCCAGCGAAAAGGAGCTCCGTGATACCGTAAAGAAGCTCTGGGACGGCTACAACGTCTCCGGCGAGATGGCCATCAAGCCCATCGGCAACGGGAAGTGGCGGCTGGAGATGTACACGGAGAAGGAGCTGAGGGAGTCCACGCTCGAGAAGTTCGCCGACTACCGCATCGAGGGCGACTAGGATGCGCATCATCGGGCTGACGGGCTCCATCGCCAGCGGCAAGTCCACCGTGTCTGCCATGCTCCGGGAGCTCGGGGCCGCGGTGATCGACGCCGACGCCATCGTGCACCACCTGCAGCGGCCGGGAACGCCGGTGTTCGAGTCCATCGTCCGGGAGTTCGGCCCGGGGGTCGTGCGCCCGGACGGCTCGCTGGACCGGCAGGCCCTGGGGCGGATCGTCTTCGCGGATCCCGGCCGGCGCCGGGCCCTGGAGGCGATCGTGCACCCTGCGGTGCGGGCCGAGATCTGGCGGCAGGTGGAGCAGTACCGCCGGGAAGGGCGGCCCGCCGTGGTGCTGGACGTCCCCCTGCTCTACGAGAGCGGCTGGGACCGGCAGGTGGACGAGGTCTGGGTCGTCTGGGTGGATGCGGAAACCCAGAAGGCTCGCCTCATCGCCCGCAGCGGCCTCTCCCCCGAGGAGGCGGAGGCGCGCATCGCCGCACAGATGAGCCTGGACGAGAAGGCGAGGCGGGCGGACCGGATCATCGACAACCGGGGCTCGCTGGACCGGACCCGGGCACAGGTGGAGGCGGCCTGGCGGGCGGCCTGGCGGGCGGCCTGCGGCGGTGAGGGGGGCGAACCGGCGGCGGGTTCAAGCGCTCACCATGGGGCAGGTTCGGTCGACCCGGGGGCGGGGCCATGCGACGGCCCGGGAGCAGCGCCGGAAGCGGAAAGGCGGGGCGGGGACAGGTGAGGCGCCGAGGCCGGGCACGGCGGCGGCTGCTGACCCTGCTGGTGCTGGCAGCGCTGGTGTTGGGCGTGCGGGCTGCGGTGATGAAGGGCTACCCGCTTGCCTACCGATCGGAGATCACCGAATGCGCGCGGGAACACGGGATCGATCCGTACCTGATTGCCGCCGTCATCCGGGCGGAGTCCCGGTTCCGTCCCGAGGCGACGTCGCCCCAGGGCGCCCGGGGGCTCATGCAGCTGATGCCGGACACAGGTCGATGGGTGGCCGCCCAGATGGGGCTTCCTTACGACGACGCCTACCTCTACGACCCCGTCTACAATATCCGGCTGGGCTGCTGGTACCTGGCGGCGCTGCTCGGCGAGTTCGCCGGGGACCCCGTGCGGGCGCTGGCCGCGTACAACGGCGGCATGAGCAACGTGTACAGCTGGCTGGATACCCAGCAGTGGACAGGAGAGCGGGATACGCTCTCGCAGATCCCCTTTTCGGAGACCCGCCACTACGTGGCCAACGTGCTCCGGGACCAGAGACGATACCGCCTGATCTACGGCGACTGGAAGCCGGAGAGGACGGGAGGCGATGATGGTGCGTAATTCGGATATGGACGAGCTTGCCCGCCGAAGGGCCGCCCGGGAGCGCGAGGCCGGCGGGGACGACGACACGGTCCGGTTCACCTGGACCGACACCCTGGCGATGATCATCGCCGCGTACCAGGTGCTGATGCCCATCGTGCTGCTGATGATCGGCATCCTGTTGGTGGTCTATCTGCTCTTCCGCGTGTTCTTCCACTGATTATCCGTTGATGTTCCGATGCTCTTCTGCTGACCTTCTCCTGACCGAATGCTGCATCCGCTGCGCCCTGGCCCGCGGAAGGGCCGGGGTCTTTTGCGCCCTACTGTCCTGACCCTAGTCCGAACAGGGAGGGTCAGTTAGGCAGCGTATTGAATCCACTGCCAGAGTCCTACTAAACTCGGATTACACGAGAAATTGCTGCCATTTCGGGGGGAGAGGGTGGTGATCGGGTGAGCAAGCTGACGCGGGACTGGCGCCCGTTGCTGTTCATCGTTCTCGGTGCGGGAGCGGTGCTGGTGTCGCACTTCTTCCTGCACACCTGCACTGACCACGGTCACTTCATGGAGACGGCGGCCGGCACCCTGGTGCCGATGCGCTGCCACTGGTCCGAGCGGGCGTTCCAGGGGGTGGGGGCCCTGGTCGCCTTCGCCGGCTTGGCGATGTACGTCTTCCCGGATGCCGCGCGCGGCCTGTCGTTTGCCGTGGCCGGGGCCGGCCTGCTCATGATCCTCATTCCGATGTGGCTTGTGCCCACCTGCGACATGCCCGGGATGGTCTGCAACCTCAGCTTCAAGCCCGGGGCGTACCTGACGGGTGGCATCACGGCCCTGTCCGGGCTCGTGGGCACGCTGCGGCTCCGCCGGCTGGATGTCATGGGGGGAGAGCGGAGTGCGGTTTAGCGAGAGACCGGGAATCCTGCGGCTGGCAGCCCGCAACCTCCTGCGGAACCCGGGGCGCACCCTGGTGGTGCTGCTGGGGGTCATGGTCGTGGCCGGCACCGCATTCGCCGGCGGGCTGATCGGACGCGGGGTGTCCTTCGCGGTGAGCCGTGGACTGGAGCGGCTGGGGGCGGACCTGATGGTCGTCCCGGAGGGCGCCGCTGAGAAGACCCACACCGCCCTGGTCATGGGGCTGCCGACGGCGTTCTACATGGAAGGTGCCGGACGGCTGGAGGCCATCCGGGCGGTGGAGGGCGTGGCGGCGGCCTCTCCCCAGATCTTCGTGGAGACGCTGGCCTCCTCGGCCTGCTGTACCGGCCACCTGATGCTGGTGGGGTACGATCCCGAGTCCGACTTCACCGTGAAGCCGTGGCTCCGTCAGAACCTGAAGCGTGAGCTGGCCCCGGACGAGGTGCTGGTGGGCAACCACATCCTCGGGGTCACCGGCGATCCCCTGCTGTTCTACGGCTCCACCTTCAGGCTGGCCGCCCGGCTTGACCCCACCGGCATGGGGATGGACGAGACGGTCTTCCTCCCGGCGCCGGCGGTGTGGGAGATCGCCGAGCGGTCCAGGGAGCTGGCGACCGAGCCGCTGGAGATTCCCCAGGGGCACGTGTCGGCGATCCTCGTCAAGCTGGAGGACGGGGCGGACGCCGCGCAGGTGGCCGCCGAGATCGAGCGGCGGTTGGACGGGGTGACGGTGATCACCGCCGGCGAGATCGCCCGGTCGGTGGCCGATGACCTGTCCGTGCTGATGGCCAGCCTCCTGCCCGTGCTGATCTCGCTGGTGCTGGTGGCCGTGCTGCTCTTCGTGATCCTGTTCTTCGCCATCGCCCGGGAGCGGACTCGGGAGATCGGTCTGCTCCGCGCCATGGGCGCGACGGCCGGGCAGGCCACGGGCGCGCTGGTGTTGGAGGCGGGGCTGCTCAGCGCCCTGGGCGGCCTGGCCGGGGTACTGGCCGGCTCTGCGGTCTACGGCCTGTTCAAGGAAGCCATCATGGTGTCGTATACCCTGCCGTTCCTCTACCCGCCGGGCGCCGAGCAGACGCTCCTGGCGGCGGCGGTGGTGGCCGTTGCGGCCGCCGGCGGCGTCCTGGCCGCGGCGGTTCCGGCACGCCGGCTGGCCAGGTTGGAGCCCCACGAGGCCATCCACGCGCATTAGAGGAGGAAGATGCCCCGTGATCCAGCTGTACGAGGTGACCAAGACGTATCAGACACGAAGTCAGCGCGTGGTGGCCGTGGCGCCGCTTAGCGGGCGCATCGCACGGGGCGAGTTCGTCATGATCACGGGCCGCTCCGGGGCGGGTAAGTCCACGCTTCTTGCCCTGATGGGCGGCCTGACCCGGCCGGACGAGGGCCGGGTGACGGTGATGGGCCAGGACCTGTGGGCGCTCTCCGACGCGGAGCGCGCCCGTTTCCGCGCCCGGCACATCGGCTTCGTCTTCCAGTTCGCCAGCCTGATCCCGACCCTGACCGTGCTGGAAAACCTCCTGATCCCCGCGTCGTTCCTGCCCCCCGGCGAGGGCGGCGACCGCAAGCGGGCCCTGGAGCTCCTGGAGCGGGTCGGCCTGCCCGACTGCGCCGACCGGCTCCCGTGGCAGCTGTCGGGCGGCCAGCAGAAGCGGGTGGCCGTGGCGCGGGCCCTGCTCAACCGGCCGGAGGTGCTCCTGGCTGACGAGCCGACGGCCGATCTGGATGAGGAGACCGAGCGGGCCATCGTCGAGCTGTTCGTGGAGGAAAACCGGGCCGGGACCACCGTCGTCATGGTCACGCACAACAAGGATCTGGTGCCCTTTGCCAGCCGCCACCTCATCCTGAACGCGGGGCAGGTGCATCTGGCGTCGTGAAGGGCGTGTGGAGAAAGTCCGTCCGGCGTGGTGAGGGTCCGACGCCCGGCGAGTCGGCCTGGCATGTTGCGAACCGAGCATCGGGTGGGGCTGCTGCGCGTCAGGCGGGCCCGACGCCCAGCCCGCCTCACAGGCGTCACGGAGATCGGCCGCCGGGGCTGATGGATCTGATCTGGGCCGGATTGCGTCGCTCCCCGGGGCAGACGGCTGCCGGCCTGCTCGCGGGGCTGCTGGCCGCGCTGGCGCTGGTGGGCGGGCTCAGCCTGTTCCAGGGCATGGGGCGCATGCTGGAGCAGGGGCTGGACAGGCTGGGTGCGGACATGGTGCTGGCGCGTCCCGAGCACAGGCCGTTGGTGGAGCAGTGGCTGGCCACGGGCGCCACCGAGCCGATACCGGCGACGATTGACGTGGCCCGGTGGCGGCAGGGGGTCGACGAGGCACAGATCCTCGGGCTGGCCGGGGTGGAGGCGGTGGACCTCTCGGCCGGCGGACCGGGGGTGCCGGCCGGCGAACTCGCATCGATCCTGGTCCTGCGGCTTCAGTTCTGGGAGTCCGCGATGATGGCCCGCGCCGCGCTGGCGGACGTGCTCCCGGAGGCCGACGCCGTGGTGGGGGAGCAGGCGACCCGTCACGTGCTGACGGACCTGCAGCCGCTGGTGCGGCACCTCGGCCGGGCGGCGGCCGTGGCAGCCCTGGGGGCTTCCCTGGTGGCCGGACTTCTGGCGTCCGTCCGGGTAGGGCAGCGGCGGGCCGAGTTGGGCATGCTGCGGGCGATGGGCGCCACCCGGGGGTATCTGGTCGCCCTCACGGTGGGGGAGTCTTGCGCCCTGGCCCTGGCCGGCGCCCTGGCCGGCGGGCTGCTGGTCGTCGGAGCGCTGTGGCTGATCCCCGCGACCGCCGACGTGCTGCGGTTCCTCGGCGTCCTGCCCGCGCTCGGGCTGGTGGGCCTGGCTGCTGCCGCCATCACCGTGTTGTCTGCCCTCGCGTCGCTGCCGACCGCTCTGCAGGCGGCCTGGCTGGACCCGCTAGAGGCGGCCCGCCGCCATCGGTGAATCGCCCCGGCGGGCGGGGGGCGGGATTCTTGCGTCCTGTGGGGCTTGCGACGCTCCGGCGCCGGTCTGTCCTCGGCGTTCCCACGTTCTTGGGGAGACCTGAGCGCCGTGTGCAGGCCAGCGCCGCCGAGCTCGTTGCGAAACGTGTGGAGCCGAGGGTCGTCCCTCGGCTCTCTGGGTGCTCTGGGCTCTGTCTGTGGGTTCACGTCAGGGAGTCCGGGAGTGGGTCCCCGTCTACGGCGGGCGGCGCGACAAAACCGGTGGGATACACGGTGAACTCCCACCTGGCCTGTCTTTCGCGGCCGTCTTCCTCCCAGTTCGGGGTGGCGTGACGAGATATTCGCCGCGCCGGTCGGCGGTGGCGGCGGTCGTGGACAGCGCAGAGAAGCGGTCTATCTCGGACTCATCGGGCAGGCGAAACGGACTCTCCGAAGATCCGATAGCGCTCGGGAGCTGACGGATGTACGGAAGGTGCCCCCACTGCTCGAAAACCAGGTCCACCGCATCCTGAGCCGACTTCTGCAACTTCGCCGGCGCTTGCGCTTCGCTCTGGACGAAGGCGTTCAGTTCGCCGGTTGCGGCATCGATGAGGAAGGTGACGCCCGAGCTGGGGTGGAGGATCTGGACGATCCACGTGCTGCGCTCCCGCTCATGCCACTGGCGGTCGGGGCTACGGTGCCCGTAGTCTTCAACCAGAAGCGCGTCGAATGTCCGCCCTTCCAGGGCTGCGGGCGGAATCCGCGCGAGCGCTTCTTCGGCCGACGTCACGGGGTCGGTCTGCACCGGTGGCAGAGCAGCCCGCCCCGCATCCCCGGCGGCGTCAACAGGTTCCATCACTGGCGGGGGACTCGTTCCCTGATGGGAACGTGGCGACGCAGGTTCAGGAACGGTGCAGCCCGCGATGAGCAGCAGTGCGCCACAGACCGCAGCGAACCCGGATCGCATGCATGCGCCTCCTTCACCGACATCTGCACACGATATAGCGCCAGGCCTGGGGGGTCGCGCCGGTCCGACTCACGGAACCGGACAGGGGCTTGGGCAGCCGGGCGAATCGCCGCGCAGGTCCATAAGCACGTTTGCTCCTTGGCCGCGCGTCGGCTTCAAGGGGCCGTGCGATGAGCGTTCCGTTGCGCGGCCGGCGCTGTCACAACGACGAGCATTGGCTCCTGACCGAGGCCTTCCGGTACCACTCCGCCCGCTGCTCGAGAAAGCGAGCGACGTACCAGCGGTCCTCCCTGGTCCCCGCGAAGTGCAGGCGGTGGCCGAGCGCCTGTGCGATCCCTGCGCAGCTCAGATCCTGCGGCCACAGGGAAATTAACTCGATGCCCTTCTCCAGGCAGAGTCCCCGCTTGATGAGATCCCGCCTGCGCCGAGCACGGAACTCCTCGACGCTGGGATAACGTTCGGTCGGGCCGGCGTGCTGATGGCCCTGAAACTCGATGGCCAGTTTCTGGTCCGGCATGTACACGTCGACTTGCAGGCGCCCGCCGGTCTCGACGTTGTCCAGGCCGGTGATCTCTGCATTCTCCAGAACCTCCACGCCAGGGTACATCTCCCGAATCAGGCGCGCGAGGATGTACTGGCCCTGCGAGTACCCGGGTGTGCTCCTGGCTACCTGGAGGCCGCGCTCCAGTTCCTGCAGTTCTTGTGCGCGTTGAATGGCGCGCGGGTTGGCTCCGCGGACGTTGTAGATCACGCGCCGTGCCTTCCGGTGAGGGCCGCCTACGAGCCAGCGCTGCGCAATCAACGCCCTGACGTGCTTGCTCAGGGTATCCTGACTGTATCCCGTGGCCTTCCGCAGCTCCGTGTACTCGAACCGGCCGCCCATCCGGCCGATCAGGCCCCACGTCCAGCAGGCACCCCGTGGGAGACGCCTCTCGAAGAGGATATCCGTGGGCAGAACCAGGCGCGGGCCACCCATGGGCCCGGTGATCTCGCAGCGGACGACGCGAAGGCTTATCCGCGCGCAGTTCAGCCATCCTGCCCGGGACAGCACAGACAGATACTTGTGCAGGCTGGGGAGGCTGATACCGGCGCCCTCCCGCAGCTCCTTATACGTAAACTCGCTCCGCAGGTGGCAGAGGGCGGAAACGTAACACCACACTAGCTTGGCGCCTTCCGGTATGGAACGGTCGGCCCAGAGTCGATCCGGGACCGTCACCAGCCGCAGCCGCATGCGCATCACCGATGGAAAGATTCGCCATACATGGATGGGATTCCTTCCTGAGATCGAGCGAATGTTCGCTCAGATCTTCCCTCTGTTCGCTTGCATCCCTGTACGATCGGTTGCCGCCAGCCGAGCGTGTGCTCGTCGACCGGCGTGCGCCGGTGCTGGGCGACCGGCATACGCCGGGTTTTCACTTGGTCAGCAGTTGCCAAGTGAGACTCCAGCGGATCCGAGTGCGAACCGGGAGCGACTTGGGCCTACGTATGCCCCGGGGGACCTGTGTCTGCTCGCGACTGCGCCTGCAAGCCACCCGGTACGAGTTGCCTCCGCCAGCCGCGCGTGTGCTCGTCGACCGGCATCCGCCGGTGCCGGGCGATCGGCATACGCCGGGTTTTCACTTGGTCAGCGTACGCCAGGTGAAACTCCAGCGGAT
>JAAROH010008149.1_pt1 | contig 13860 bp, 11 predicted proteins | sample 7248631 | NCBI WGS metagenome assembly JAAROH01 (sample SAMN09772309, study PRJNA484901) | compost metagenome | isolation source: Vermicomposting unit | place: India
AAAACATTAAAGGGGCGTCTATAAGCCGGAAAATCGACTTATTAGACAGCCCCCTCTATTTAATGGATGCGGCGGCTGCTTTGGATCTAGAAATCCGAATCCATTTGGAGCATTTGCCGAAATCAGCTTTTACAAGCAGGTGACGAAGTGGTCTTGTAATAATGTCGTCCCCATATTGTGAATGGATATTATGAAAGACTCTTTTTTCACTTTATGACAAACAAAGATAGAGGAGGGAATTTTTTTGAAGGATTTTACAACATATTTTACGATGACTGAGCAAGATGTCATCGAATATGTACAGAAAAAACTCGATATTTTTGAACAAAACGCAGAATTGGAATGTCGAGAGATTGGCGATGGCAACTTAAATTATGTATTTCGTGTCGTTGATCAAAATAGCGGCCAGTCTGTCATTATTAAACAAGCTGGTCCGGTTGCGCGTATTTCAGACGCCTTTAAAGTTTCGCCAGATCGCAATCGGATTGAAAGCGAAGCATTGAAGCTGCAAGGGGAATTAGCGCCTGGATTTGTACCTAAGGTTTATTCGTATGATCCGATTATGAATTGTTGTGTGATGGATGATCTATCTGACCATGAAATTATGAGGACAGCTCTTTTAAAACATAAAAAATTTCCTTTGTTTGCCGACCATATTACAACGTTTCTTGTCAACACCTTATTGCTTACTTCAGATGCCGTTATCGATCATAAAGAGAAGAAAGCATTGGTGCAAAAATTTACAAACCCAGAATTATGTGAAATAACAGAAGATCTCGTGTATACAGAACCTTTTTACGATTGTGAGCAAAATGATGTATTTCCAGAAACGAGAGAATTCATCCGTGAAGAAATTTGGAATGATTCAAAGCTTGCATTGGAAACAGCTAAACTGAAGTTTGATTTTATGACAAAAGCACAGTCCCTCCTCCACGGCGACCTTCATACCGGTTCCATTTTTATAAAGGAAGATTCAACAAAAATAATCGATCCTGAGTTTGCTTTTTATGGACCTGCTGGGTTCGATATTGGGAATGTGATTGCAAACCTTTTTTTCGCCTATGTAAATGCAAGCTTTACAATTGAAGATCAAGAAACAAAGGAAGACTACTTGCAATATATTCAACAAACAATCTCAGACGTAATAGAACTGTTTACAAAAAAATTTTTACATGCTTGGGATGAGAATATAAAAGAAAGAACTGCAAGTGCACCTGGTTTTAAAGAATGGTATTTAAATTCCATCCTTGAGGATGCCTCAGCCGCTGCCGGACTTGAATTATGCAGAAGAATTATTGGGATCGCCCATGTAAAAGACATCACGTCAATTGAAAATAAAGAATCCCGAGCTTTGGCTGAAAAAATTTGTTTAACAGCTGGTAAAACCTTTATTCTTGAACGTGCAAACATTCGTACAGGCGACGACTTTGTGAATGTTTTATTACAAAGTGTCCGCAAATTTATTGAAGGGGAAAAGTTTTATGACAGCAGTAAAAGCCATTCAATCCGTACAACTGGATGATGAAAACAATACGGTGATCATACTCGACCAAACGCTACTGCCGAATGAGAAAGTATTTCTGCATCTTTCTACTCCAGAAGAAATATGGGAAGCCATTTACCATCTGAAGGTTAGAGGAGCGCCTGCGATCGGAATTGCTGCTGCATTCGGTGTTTATTTAGGCACGAAGCAATCAAAAGCGTCGACTTATGAACAGCTTTTGGATGATTTTCAAAAAATCAAACAGTATTTGGCTTCATCGCGGCCGACTGCAGTGAATTTATTTTGGGCTTTAGATCGCATGGAGGATAGACTCAAAGTAGAAAAAGACAAAAGCATCGAGGAAATTAAAAACGCACTGAAGGAAGAAGCAGAACATATCCGTAATGAGGATGAGCAAGTCTGTTATTCGATCGGGGAGCATGCCCTGTCATTATTAAAACCCGGCTGGGGTCTTCTGACCCATTGCAATGCAGGAACAATTGCGACGGCGAGGTATGGGACTGCGTTAGCTCCCATCTACTTAGGCCAAGAAAGAGGCTACCATTTCAAAGTTTTTGCAGATGAAACAAGACCGCTTCTTCAAGGTGCACGTCTAACTGCATGGGAATTGCAGGAAGCTGGTGTGGATGTAACGTTAATTTGTGACAACATGGCATCCATTGTGATGAAGGAGGGAAAAGTACAAGCGGTTTTAGTCGGGTGTGATCGAGTTGCCGCAAACGGAGATACTGCCAATAAAATTGGAACTTCCGGAGTGGCAATCTTAGCAAAATATTATGGAATCCCGTTTTATGTTTGTGCTCCGCTTTCAACAATCGATTTAGATTGTCCGACAGGGGAACATATACCGATCGAAGTGAGAAAAGCAGAGGAGATCACGACAAAATGGTATGAAAAACCGATGGCGCCGGAAAATGTGCAAACATATAATCCGGCATTCGACGTGACCGATCATGAACTCATTACGGCAATTATTACAGAAAAAGGGATTGCCTATCCACCCTTTACCAAAAGTTTAAAACACATGAAAAGCGTTTAATTGCCTTTTCATACAAAAACCCCTTAAAAGGGAATGCTTTCACATTCTTTTAAGGGGTGTAAAATTTTATTCGAAATATAATTCCGGACGTCTGTCTTGAAAAATAGGAATGGTTTTTCTTACACGGTCAATTTCTTGAAGATCCAGTTGGGCGTAAAAAATTCCTGCATCTGTTTGATCATGAACAAGAAGCTCGCCCCAAGGGGCAATGACCATTGAGTGTCCATTAAATTCATTATTTTGATCCGCTCCGACCCGGTTTACTGCTACAACAAACATTTGATTTTCAATTGCCCGTGCTTGGAGAAGCAATTGCCAATGGTCAATTCGCTTTTTCGGCCATTCGGCAGGAATGAACATAATGTTTGCACCTTTTAATGCATGGGTGCGAATCCATTCCGGAAAACGCAAATCATAACAAATAACACCACCGCAAGTGATGCCGTCCAGCTCAAATATATTTACTTTTTGACCGGCACTCATAAATTTATGCTCATCCATCAATTTAAACAGATGGGCTTTGTCGTATTCAGCGGTGATATTTCCGAATCGGTCGACAACGTACATGGTATTAAAAAATTGTCCGTTTTTTTTCGTTGCAACTGAACCGCCGACAATATTGACATGATATGTTTTAGCAAGGGATGTCAGCAGCTCAATTGTTTTTTCTCCATTTTTGTCTGCAAGCTCATCAAGCTGATCAAGGGCGTATCCTGTATTCCACATTTCAGGCAAAACAATTGTATCCGCTTGATGGCTTGCTGCTTCTATTATATTTTTTTGAGCGATTTCATAGTTTTGGTCCGGTTCGCCTAAAATGATATTCATTTGTATACAAGCAACTTTCATGATTTTCAGCCCCTAGACATTTTTATATAAAGACTATAGAATTTTTATGATAATTTCAACTATTTTTATAAAAAAAGGTGGATTAGAGTGGAGATTTCAGAACGTTTAAAAAAGCTTCCAACACAATTTTTCTCTGCCCTTGTGAAAAAAGTGAATAACGCTGTAGCAGAAGGAAGAGATATTATTAATTTAGGACAAGGAAATCCTGACCAGCCGACTCCCCCGCATATCGTCAAAGCGCTGCAAACCGCAGCAGAAGACCCGAAAACACATAAATATTCACCATTTTCAGGTCTGATCGAGCTAAAACATGCGGCTAGTGAATATTATAAGAAACAATACGGAGTCGATATAGATCCAGAAAAAGAAGTGGCGATTTTATTCGGTACGAAAACTGGACTTGTTGAATTGCCGATGTGCCTATTAAATGAAGGAGATCTAATGCTATTGCCCGACCCGGGTTATCCAGACTATTTATCAGGCGTTGTTTTAGCCGGGGCTCAATTTAAAACGTTCCCGCTGTTGGCAGAAAATCGGTTTTTACCTGATTACAACGCCATTCCGTTGGAGGATAAAGAAGCGGCAAAATTGGTGTATTTAAACTACCCGAACAATCCGACAGGAGCAACGGCCGATCTTAAGTTTTTTGAGGAAACGGTTACGTTTGCAAAGAAGCATCGAATTTCCATTGTCCATGATTTTGCGTACGGTGCGATCGGCTTTGACGGCAAAAAACCGACCAGTCTTCTTGAAGCGGAAGGAGCTAAGGACATCGGCATTGAAATGTACACATTGTCGAAAACCTACAATATGGCCGGCTGGCGCGTTGGATTTGCCGTAGGGAACCAGAATATCATTGAAAGTATTAATCTTATTCAAGATCACTTATATTGCAGCCTTTTTCCAGCAATACAATTAGCAGCAGCTGCCGCATTAACAGGCGATCAGTCGTGTGTAGAGGAGCTTGTCTCCCTTTATGAAAACCGCCGAAATACGTTTATCAATGCTATTCGGCAAATTGGCTGGAACGCTCAAGCTCCGAAAGGATCATTTTTTGCCTGGCTCCCTGTTCCGAAAGGTTTTACTAGCGAAGAGTTTGCCGATTATTTGCTTGAAAAAGCAGATGTCGCCGTTGCGCCAGGAAACGGCTTCGGGCAATATGGAGAAGGATACATACGCGTTGGTTTATTAGTTGATGAGAGCAGGCTTTTAGAAGCGGTTGATAGAATTCGCAAACTGAACCTTTTTTAACTGCTGCAATGAATGTTGAAACACTCTCCTTATCCCCCTAAAAAATGATCAGCACGTGAATGCCTTTCCAATCAAAATTAAAAGAAGTATAATAAAAATTGTGTTAAGTGGGAGTTTTTTGACTGAATGTAAGGGGGATAAGCGGGATGGAAAAATTATATGAGAGTATGTATCAATTAATTGTGGAAACGTCTACAAAATTGCCGAAGGATGTCCGCCGCGCTATTTTGAAGGCGAAGCAGCGTGAAAATGCTGGTACAAGAGCTGCGATGTCGCTGGCCACGATAACCGAAAATATTAAAATGGCAGATGAAAATGTATCGCCGATCTGCCAAGATACCGGATTGCCGACATTTAAAATTAAAGTGCCTGTCGGTATCAATCAAATTCAAATAAAGGAAACAATAAAAAAAGCGATCGCTCAAGCGACGAAGGACGGGAAGCTTCGCCCGAACTCGGTCGATTCGCTCACTGGAGAAAATTCCGGCGATAACTTGGGCGAAGGGCTTCCAGTCGTAAAATTTGAACAATGGGAAAAAGATTATATGGATGTTCGCTTAATATTAAAAGGAGGCGGCTGCGAAAACAAAAATATTCAATACAGCCTGCCATGCGAACTAGAAGGATTAGGAAGAGCCGGGAGAGATTTGGATGGAATCCGCAAATGTATTTTGCATGCGGTATATCAAGCACAAGGCCAAGGATGCAGCGCAGGATTCATTGGAGTTGGAATCGGTGGAGACCGTTCATCGGGGTACGATTTAGCGAAAGAACAATTATTCCGCGAAGTCGATGACGTAAATCCGAACGAAGAATTGCGGCAATTGGAAGAATATATTATGGAAAATGCGAACAAGCTTGGCATCGGAACGATGGGATTTGGCGGGGAAACCACTTTATTAGGCTGCAAAGTCGGCGCAATGCACAGAATCCCTGCGAGCTTTTTTGTTTCTGTCGCATACAACTGCTGGGCATTCCGCCGTTTAGGTGTGCATATCGATCCAAATACGGGTGAAATCATAAAATGGCTTTATCAAGATGGAGAAGATGTTGATTTTCAAGAAAATGCTGCACAAGAAGAACATTTAGCATCAACGGACTCTGAAAGACGTGTCATCACGCTGCAAGCGCCAATTACAGAAGAACAAATCCGCCAGCTGAAAGTCGGCGACGTTGTTCGCATCAACGGAATCATTTACACAGGAAGGGATGCCATCCATAAATATTTAATGGATCATGATGCGCCGGTTGATTTAAACGGTCAAATTATTTACCACTGCGGACCTGTCATGTTAAAAGATGAAAACGGCAATTGGGAAGTGAAAGCGGCCGGGCCGACCACTTCCATTCGCGAAGAGCCTTATCAAGGGGATATTATGAAAAAATTTGGCATCCGTGCGGTAATGGGCAAAGGCGGCATGGGGCAAAAAACGCTGCAAGCTTTAAAAGAGCATGGCGGAGTATACTTGAATGCGATTGGCGGTGCTGCTCAATATTATGCGGATTGCATCGAAGCGGTTGAAGGTGTTGACTTGCTGGAGTTTGGAATTCCAGAAGCTATGTGGCATTTGCGCGTAAAAGACTTCACGGCCGTTGTCACAATGGATTCACACGGCAACAGCCTGCATGAAGACATTGAAAAATCGTCATTAGAAAAGCTTTCTCAATTTAAAGAGCCGGTATTTAGCTAAATATTAAACTCAATGCCATAGCCAGATGATTGGCTATGGTATTTTTTTGAAATCAAGATGGAGCATAATTCCTAAAAACGGATAAAGACTAATAGTAAAAATAATGGAAAGGAGATTCACAGCTTGAATTATTTCCGGATTTTATATTGCTCTGTCTTGTTATTTTTTTCTTTTTTTAGCTGCGCCTCTGCTGCTGTCAGCAATCACCCGATTCATTGGGGTTTTCAAAAAAACAATAATCATCAGCCTCCTGATGCCGGGAAAGAATGGAATGAACTTTTAAATAAATATGGAGCGTTTTATTTAGGAGATCCCAGCAAAAAAGAGATTTATTTAACGTTTGATAATGGCTATGAAAACGGCTATACATCGAAAATTTTGGACGTACTGAAAAAGCACGATGTACATGCGACGTTTTTTGTAACAGGCCATTATTTAAAAACAGCCCCTGATCTTGTAAAGAGAATGGTGAAGGAAGGGCATATTGTCGGCAATCATTCATGGAGCCACCCTGATATGACGACAATAAGTGCTGATAAAATAAAGAAGGAGCTTGATGCCGTCAGCGACAAAGTAAAGGAGCTTACAGGCCAAGAAGGAACAGTATATGTGAGACCGCCAAGGGGCATTTTTAGCGAACGCACACTTGCATTGTCCGAAAAATACGGTTATCGCAATATTTTTTGGTCGCTTGCATTTGTCGACTGGAAGGTGAATGAACAAAAAGGCTGGCGATATGCATACGACAACATTATCAATCAAATTCATCCGGGCGCGATCATTTTGTTGCACACCGTATCAAAAGACAACGCTGATGCGCTTGATGAAGCGATTAAAACTTTAAAACAGCAAGGCTATACTTTTAAAAGCTTAGACGAACTAGTGATGGAGAAAATGTTTGAAAGTCCATTTCTTTATTAATAGAAGCGGATTATGTGATATAATAGCTCCGAAAAAATACGATAAAGGTCGGTAAAAACATGTGGAATGTGACGATAAAAGCGGCGCCGCCGTATGACTTCGACCGCGTGTTAGAGCGCCTTTCACTTGATCCGTTGAACAAGGTGGACGTGCACAAGCGAACCGTCCTTGTTCCTCTTTATAGTGAAAAAGAAGAACCTTTTGTTGCCGCTGTAAAAGCAATCGGATCGAAGGAAAACCCAGTATTTGAAATATCAGGGGAACAGGATGAACAAAAAGAACGAGCCATCCATGAGCTGACACGCATATTTCAATGGAAGAATTCGCTTAAAACCATTCAAGATCATTTCCTGCAAACCAACCTTGCTCCGCTTTTTCAAGAGCATGAAGGGACGCCGCTCGTGTTAGATTTTCATCCGTATGCTTGTTTAATGAAATGCATTATTCATCAGCAATTAAATTTATCATTTGCCTATCAGTTGACGACCGCTTTTGTGCAAACTTTTGGGTTTAAAGTAGATAATGTATGGTTTTATCCCAAACCGGAAACAGTATCCAAATTGAACTATGAAGATTTGCGGGCGCTGAAATTCAGCATGAGAAAAGCGGAATATGTTATTGATACCTCCAGACTGATTGCAGAAGGAGCACTGCCGATTCAGGCCTTCCATGAATGGAGCGATGATGATATTATGAAAAAATTGGTTCAAGTGCGCGGCATCGGCCCGTGGACGGTGCAAAATTTTCTTTTATTTGGGCTGGGCAGGCCGAATCTGTTTCCTGCTGCTGATATCGGCTTGCAAAATGCGATCAAGCATTATTTTCAACTGGAAAAGAAACCGACAAAAGAAGAAATGGAAAACTACAGCCGCGAGTGGGCTCCTTATTTAAGCTATGCAGCTTTTTATTTATGGCGAAGCATCGAAAAGAGACGGGGAGAAGCGAAATGAAGATAAAAAATAGACCGACATCTGTGACGATTCAAAAGGGACAGCAATTTCCGCTGACAATTAAGCGGCTTGGCATTAACGGAGAAGGTGTCGGGTATTTTAAGAAACAAGTCGTCTTTGTCCCGGGAGCTTTGCCCGGGGAAGAAGTGGTCGTTCAAGCAGAGAATATTCAACCAAATTATGCAGAAGCCGTTATTAAAAAAATACGGAAAAAATCCCCTCATCGTGTGAAACCGCCCTGCATCTATTATGACCGATGCGGAGGCTGCCAATTGCAGCATTTGCAATATGAACAGCAGCTTGCTGCCAAACGGGACATTGTCATTCAAGCGCTTGAGCGGCATACGAACCTAGAGGTTGACACCCTCGACATCCGTCCGACAATCGGTATGGACGACCCTTGGCATTACCGCAATAAAAGTCAATTTCAGCTCGGAAATGAAAAACAGCAAGTGATAGCAGGCCTGTATGGTGCGAATTCACACAAGCTTGTTCCAATTCACTCTTGCATGGTCCAGCACCCGCTGACAGATAAAATTACCCAAACGGTAAAACAAGTACTGGAGGATTTTCACATTCCGATTTACCATGAGCGAAAACGGACGGGCATCGTTCGCACAATCGTTGTACGCGCCGGCGTTCAGACGAACCATGTGCAAGTCGTCCTCATTACAAAAGCGGAAGAATTGCCGCGAAAAGAACTGATTGCAGCGGAGATCATGAAGCGCGCGCCGGAAGTAAAATCAGTCATGCAAAATATAAATGGAAGCAAAACATCGCTGATTTTCGGCGACAAAACGGTTTTGTTAAAAGGTGAAGAAGTCATCCAAGAAACATTGGGCGATCTTTCCTTTGAACTATCCGCCCGCGCTTTTTTCCAGCTTAACCCGGTGCAAACGGTCAAACTTTATGACGAAGTCAAAAAAGCAGCAGGTTTAACAGGAAGCGAAAAAATCGTAGATGCCTATTGCGGCGTCGGCACGATCGGCTTGTGGCTGGCAAAGGATGCAGCAGAAATCAGAGGAATGGATGTCATTGAAGAATCCATCCGTGACGCGAAAAAAAACGCCGAAAAACACGGGATCAAAAATGCAACATATGTCACAGGCAAAGCAGAAACATGGATGCCAAAATGGGCAAAAGAAGGCTGGCGCCCAGATGTTGTCGTCGTCGACCCTCCCCGCACCGGCTGCGACCGAGCGTTTCTCAAAACAATCAAAAAAGTGAAGCCAAAACGATTCGTTTACGTCTCATGCAATCCGTCCACCCTGGCAAAAGACATTCAATTTCTTTCCAGCTTGTACAAAGTCGAATACATCCAGCCCGTCGACATGTTCCCGCACACGGCGCACGTGGAGTGCTGCGCGTTGCTAGGGATTGGGATACGCTAAAGGCTGCGGAATCTAAAGGTGAATATGAAATATAAGTGCATCAGTGTCAGTCATTTCTAGAATACTTTTTAGAGGTGACTGACATTTTCTTTATTAAAAAGTAGATTTCAAAACGTATTTTGGAATTTAGATTTAAGAAAGGAGTTTTATAATGACGGTTTGGTTGTTTCGAGTAGTGAAACAAGGGGATTCTGAAAATAAGTTTTAGACGATGAATGCTTATGACAAGGAAGTAGAATAAAATTGGTAATAGATTCTAAAATGTATTTTACCGAATTTACGAATAATTATATAATATTATATAACATTACAATAAATATTTCTCGGAAATTCCCATTAAATTATTTTAATTACTAGTATTGGAAAGATTTCGTAAAAATTAATTAAATTAAGCCTAAATATTATTATTTTTATCTTTTTAGTATTATTTTAAGGGGTATTGCAATGGTAGTTGAGACAATAAACAGAGATGCTGGCGATAAATCAAAGGGTTTTAGACTTCAAAGACTTAGAGCAATTGAGCTACTTCTTGATAAAATAGAAGAAACTGGTGGAAATGCCGCAGTTTTTGCTTCAACAGAATATCTAGACGATGTATATATAAAGACAGTAACATCCGAAGGTAGCACTACATATACTGAGGGTGATAAGAATTATAATAAATCTAAAAGATTTTCTTTTATGTCAAAAGAAGTAATTAATAGTCTTATCATTTTTTTAGATAATTGGCTTAACTGTGATTTAAGTGAAAATCTCTATTACTGTTTTTATACAAATGTTGAATATACCTATGAAAAAAACACCAAGCTTATCAAAGAACTCAATATAGAACTTCCAGAAGCCCCTATATTAGAATTTTTAACAAAAAATCAACTAGATAACCGGGTTATTGATTGTATAAAGAAAAGATTAATATACGAATATAAACAACAGTATAAATCTAAAAATGGAAATGGTTATCTAGAGGTTATAGAAAATTTTAATAATGAAGACTGGCTTAATTTTTTATCGAGGATTCGGTGGAAATTTGGTCAATATGATGATAAAGAACTAGAAAAATATCTTGTAGAAAAAATAAAAAACAGGAAATTTTATACCAATATAGATGTTACAGGTAAAGAAGAATTAATAATAGATTTGTTGATAGCGAAGTTTGAAGCACATGAAGAATATTCAGATCCTATTGCAAATAATGTAAGTGTGGTACATTTGGAAAATATTTTATTAAAGATAGCTAGGGATATGGTAAAGAAACAAGATCCGGTTTATGATATTTGGAATTCTTTAGAACCCCCGACTGATAATCGGGGACTTAAAGAGAAAATTTTAGATGTCGATTCAGACTATAAAAAAATTAAAATAGGAATTAAAGCTAGGCAAGTTGCGGCAATAAGAGAAGAATATGGACAGTTGACTGATCAGGAAAAAGGATCATATAGATACAGGGTTTTTGAAGCTTGTCAACAAAAATTAGTGTTTCTATTGGAAAATAAGGGAAAAGTAAATATTGATTCTTGGCTAGAAGAATTATTTATTTGTACAAAACAACATATTAAAGATAAATCAAAAGATTACTCATATGCAATAAAAAGTGATGATGCTATAAAAGGTGCAATATTGGAGTTAATAGACAGTTGTTTTCTATCTTTTGATGAGAAGGGATTTTATGATGGAGGTATATAATAATAAAAAAATAAAGAAGAAGATAATGTTCAATAAGGATAGCGATTATTATTTTATAGCTTACAATTCTATTCTTATACTTGATAATTTAAATTGTTACGAAGGTAAGACAATTTTCTATGACTATAGAAAATTAATTTATATTTTGCCTTTTATATCTAGCAAATATTTATTAATGAATACTATTAATAAGTCAAAATTACAACAAGAACATATTAAATTACTAGAGGATACATATATAAACGCAAAGTTAAGAGAACCAATCCTAAAATCAATTCTATTTGCTCTTGAAAAAAAAGGTTATTTAAATTTGGAAAAAAATAAGTCCCGTAACTCTATAGATGTAAGATTATTACCTGATTCATTACCAAAAAGATTTTTAGATTCAGATTTATTTCACATTGAGGTTGAGAACATTAATCAATTTAAAAAATACTATCAAAGGTTGAGTTTTATCAGTCTAGAAACATTGATAGAAAAGCTTTTTAAAGAAAAAGGGGTAATCATATGGGACGTTTAAAGATTAAAAAGATAATTTATGAAGGAGATAATTATTTTTTTGAATCTCCTGATTTAGAAGATGGAATAAATATTATTGAGGGGGAGAATGGTTCGGGAAAGAGTACATTCTCAAATTTAATAAGTTTTTCACTAGGTAATTATGTGAAGGAGTTTGATCCTAGAGAAAATAAAGCCCATAAGGAAATAATAAATGATACAAATAATTACGTTATGGCTTTTATTAGTATAGATAAAGAAGATTATAAGTTAAAAAGATTTTTTAATGATAATAGAATCTTTGTAGAGGAAAATGGTGAAATTTACGATTTTTTAATTCACAGACCGCATAGCGATGTTAAGATCTTCTCAGATTGGTTATTAAATAAATTAGGAATTCCAGTAGTTGAATTTTATCAGGGGGCAGCAAAATCAAAATTGAATTTTGAAGATTTATTTAGATTAATATACTATGATCAAAAAACAAATCCAGAGAAAATCTATAAAGATGCAAGGAATGATAGGAACTTTATATCAGATTCGGAATTCATGAGAAAAGTCATCTTTCAGATGCTTATGGGATATGAATTCTCAGAGTACTATATGTTAATAGGAGAAATAAAGAAATTGGTTAAGCAAAAAAATTCCTTTCAAAATAAAGCGGAAGGGTTTTTAGAAATAGCTCAGGAATTTGGGTTTGATAATCTGAATAAAGTTAGTTTAGATGATATTCAAAGAGAAATAAAAAAATCTACATTACAATTAGAAAGATTAGAGAAGTATGAAGAACAACTACTTTCTGTCCAAAAAACACCATCACAAAATATAAATAAACTAAGGCGATTAAAAAAGGAATTAGTCGAAATAGAGCTTGAAATTATTGATTTATATAATAATATTAATAGGCTATATAAAGAGATTCAAAGTATCAAGACTATAAAAGAGGATACTATTTTAGAGGTAACACACTTAAAAAAAATTATCCTTACCCATGAAGAATTAAATCTATTTTCCCCTGATACCTGTCCGTATTGTCTAAACAAAGTCGAAAGAACAGAGGGACATTGTATATGTGGAAAAGAGATTGAAGAGGATGAATACGAAAAATTTTTTTATTCTACTGATGAATATTTATCTATACTAAAATCTAATCAAAAATCTATAGAAACATTAGATTTAGCAATTCAGTCGTGTAATGAAGAGTTAGCAAAAAAAGAAAAAAAATTAAGGGAATTAGAGGAACGAAAAAAAGAAACATTACAATTTATTGACAATGGTAAAGAAGATGTTATTCAAAATACTAATGTGGTTGAAATAAAGGAAATACAACAAAAAAAGTATTATCTAAAAGATAAGATTAATTCTTTAGAGCAAAATTATAAAGTTAAAAATAATTATGATAGAATTGCAAAGAAAATAGGATCTTTAGAGGATTTAATAAAGGGAAAAAGAGAGAGTCTAAAAGTAAAAGAAAGATCTGCAAATAAACAAATTGAAGATAAAGTTAGTGAGTTTAACAAAATTTATAAAGAACTATTGACAGATATTAAGTCAGATATTATTGAAGCAAGAATTGATAAAGATAATTATATGCCTATAATAAATGAAGGCGAATATAAAGAAGCGAGTGTGAGTGTACCTATTCGATTGATGTACTTTTTAACTTTGCTTAAAATGTCTTTACGAGATGAGGATATTCCATTCCCGCGTTTTTTATTAATTGATACTCCTGAAAATCTAGGTATTGATAAAAACAATTTAGAAAAAACAATATCAAAATTTTTGTCAGGTGAAGATTTAAAAAATAAGAATAAGTACCAAGTGATTTTGACAACCGGAATAAATAAATATCCAGAGGAATTCTCAGAGTTTCGTAGAGGTAGATCCTTGGATGAAAATCATAAGCTATTACTGAAAAAAAAGAATTAGAAGTCATTTAATAGAGCTATCAATAGAATAATACTCTTTTAAATAAAGAGATTGTTGATACATAAAACATACTAAGATTAGTAGCACAGACCACGGCCATGGTCTGTGCTACTATTTTTTTATAGTAGAAGTGGAGAATAGGTCGTGACAGCCC
>JAAROH010008150.1_pt1 | contig 13813 bp, 10 predicted proteins | sample 7248631 | NCBI WGS metagenome assembly JAAROH01 (sample SAMN09772309, study PRJNA484901) | compost metagenome | isolation source: Vermicomposting unit | place: India
TTGCGGTTACTTGTTTCCCTTTAGGGATGGTTAAAATCACTTTGTACTTTGTCCCTGGCCCGGTTCGCAAATTGAGGTTTGCCGTCGTCTGGTAAGGAACCTTGTTCAGTTTTACCGTTCCCGCCGCTTCCACCGTCCAATGATTTCCCGGCAGTGCCGGCATTGCGGTTGCCGAAAAGAATAGGATGGTAGTGGATACGGCAACAATTTTCCAAAATTTTTTCAATCGTTCACCCCCTCATCTTAATTCATCGTCTAATAATCTTATTTATTTAGCGGAAAAACTTACCAAAATTAAAGGGAGTATTTTTTTGCTAGTGAAATATAAAATTCTGGGAAGGAAAAATGATCTCACTCCGCTTTAAATAAAAACTTCAAGTCGGGCTTTATAAAAGGTCCGGTCAATTTCCGCACGAGCCGGTGGGAGGAAAAACCGCAAATGAGAAAGGAAAGGATGCAGGAAACCAGGATCAGCAGCCAGGCGTTCGCATATACCGTTTCGGGAACGGTAAGACGGAACAATCGGACGAAAAAGGTATGCAGCAGGTAAATGTTTAAAGAGAAAAGACCGAATGTATGGAAAAGAAACAGCTTTTTCTTTTCCGGCGTCAATAAGAGGATGGTAAGGGAAACGGCTCCGGATAAACCATAGAAAAGCAGCTGATAGAAGGCGCCTTTATAAAAGGGCCAGGAAAAATGCCGGTACGATTGATCCAAAAGCAAAAGATCCGTGATCTTCGGATACTCGGCCGTAAGATAGACCATTCCCGCCAAGAAGCTCAGGAGTACAAGGAGTGGGAAGCTCAACACCCCCTTTTGGCGTTTCCGCAAATTTTCTTTCAGCCGGTTCAACAGATTTTTTTTCGCTAAATAATAGCCGATCAGAAAATACGGGTAAAAATTGGCCAATTTTCTGAGAGCGAACCAGCCGGTCACATCCGCGGAATAGCCCAGCAAAAAAGCGAAGACGATTGCATAAACCAAAGGATAACGGAGGCGGGTAATATAAGGGGTGATCATATACCAAAAAATCATTCCGAGCAAATACCACATCGTCCAATAGGGGTCGAACACTTCAAACAGCCGGTGTCCCGGATCGATCACGACCGGCTTCCTTTCCTCGATGAAATTCACAAACATGCCGTTGATCAGATGCCAGAGGAAAAAGAGAAAAAGAAATTGTATGACTTTTTTGTATTTCCCGTCGCAGTAAAAATAGCCGCTGATCATCACAAACAGGGGCATATGGAAAACATAAATCACATTATAAATATACAGCACCGGTTCGTTTCCCGGGATTTTCTTGAAGGTGGAAATCAAATGGCCGAATACGACCAGAAAGATCATGATTCCCTTGACGTTATCAAACCAAGGGATACGGTTGGAAGACACCGGAAAAACCACCCGCCGATTCTTAGATGTTCAATTATAAGAATAAAAGAATGGATGATAAAAAAGAAAGCGGGAAACAAAATTGTAAAGGAAAAGAAATGGGATCGAAAAGGAGGAAAAATAATTAAATTAAATGACACTTTGATGTTCAAGGAAAGCAAGACGGATCGTGAAGCAGCGGAAGGTGTCCCTCTTTATATAGAATTGAATTCCATCCGGATTTTTCAAAGTACGGAAAAACTGTTTTAATTTGTTAATAAGTAATTATTGGGACGAGATATATGTTGACATTTCATAAATCTCCATCCATCTCACAGTCTTAAATGGTTAGCTTAATAATACCAACCGGGCTGGAGGGCATATGTCAATGAGTGGGAGAACGATTAAATTTCAGAACGATTACAATTTGTATCGGCGAAGGAGTTAATGTCGAAAAAATTGCACTTTTGGTCTTCAGTCGTGATTTGAAAATTTTTTTACTTTCGTTTTATAATACAATATATGTAGAATTATTCTTGAGTAAACACAAATGGAGGTTAAAGATGGATGAAAAAGGTCATTACCTACGGAACCTATGATTTGTTGCACTGGGGCCATATCAATTTGCTAAAAAGGGCAAAGGAATTGGGAGATTACCTGATTGTGGCCTTGTCCACCGACGAGTTTAACGAAATTAAAGGAAAAAAAGCCTACTACAGCTATGAACATAGAAAATTAATCTTGGAATCCATCCGTTATGTGGATGAAGTCATCCCCGAAAGGTCTTGGGATCAAAAAATACGGGATGTGATTGAGCATAACATTGACATATTTGTCATGGGGGATGACTGGAAAGGGAAGTTCGATTTTCTGAAAGATTACTGTGAAGTTGTTTACTTGCCTCGGACCATCGGTATCTCCACCACAAAAATTAAAAATGATTTAAAAGTGAAAAATTTATAGATTTTGCCGGTTTCCAGGCCTTTTTTTTAAGGCAATTGTTCCGAAAACCGGCGTTTTTGTTATGAAAGGTCAGGGTTTCAACAATGAACATACAAAATCATTTGATGAGGATATTAAAAAAATTTGTAGCTAAGGCATATCGGTTGGCTTTTTCTGTTGCTGCCTCGTGTTTGCCTGTCAAAAAACGTTTGATCATGTTCGAAAGCTATTTGGGCAAACAGTATAGCTGCAACCCCCGGGCAATATATGAGTATATGAAAGAAACACACCCAAATTATCATATGTTTTGGAGTGTGGATAAGGGTTCTGTCCGTTTTTTTCAGGAAAAGGGGATACCTTATATTCAAAGATTTTCCCTTAAGTGGCTCATTTACATGGCAAGGGCGGAATATTGGATCACCAATAGCCGGATGCCGCTGTGGCTGACCAAACCGAAGCATACGGTTTACGTACAGACCTGGCATGGAACACCGTTGAAGAAATTGGCGTTGGACATGAATGAGGTGCATATGCCGGGGACGAATACAGAAAAATACAAGAAAAATTTTACAAAAGAATCGGCGAAATGGGATTTTTTATTGTCCCCCAATGCCTATTCTACGGAAATATTCCGAAGGGCCTTTAATTTTCATAAAACGATCATCGAAAGCGGCTATCCGCGAAATGACTACTTGTATAATTACAACCGGGAAGATGTGGAAAAAATAAAAAAGCAGTTGAATCTTCCGCTCGACAAGAAAGTAATATTATACGCCCCGACGTGGAGGGATAACCAATTTTATCAGGTTGGCAAATATAAATTCAATTTGCGCTTGGACTTGGATCTTATGAAAGAGAAATTGGGGGAAGAATATATTCTTTTGCTTCGCATGCATTACTTGGTGGCAGAATCCCTTGATTTGAGCAGATACGAAGGTTTTGCATTCGACGTCTCCAAAGTCCAGGATATCAGGGAGCTCTATGTCATTTCGGATATGTTGATCACTGATTATTCATCCGTTTTTTTTGATTACGCAAATTTAAAGAGGCCGATGCTTTTTTATGTTTATGATATCGGCGAATACAGGGATGTTTTAAGAGGATTTTATTTCGATATCGAAAAAGAAGCGCCGGGACCGTTAGTTTACTCGACGGAAGAGATTGTGAAAAAAATCCTGCAATGGAAAGAACAAGGCTTTCCATTGCCGGCTTCTTTTCAACGTTTTTATGAAAAATTTTGTTATTTGGATGATGGGAAGGCAACTGAAAGAGTGGTAAAAAGAATATTAAGTTTTTAATAAGATGTTGTTAATATTATCTCTTGTCTGCTAAAAGTTAATAAAATAATGCTTGAAAAGCAAGAGGAAGAATTTTTTATCCAATGATGGATTCATTATGCTACAGCAAATTTATTTTTGATCCAAATATATTTGTCATAGACCTTTTTGATAAAATAGGGAAAAATATGGCTTTAAAGGCGCATGCTTTAATAATAAATGAACCCCTCTTTGGTCAAAAATGGAATATCTTTAGCCACCACTTAAGCTTTATACAACAATATAGCCATTAAGGGGGAACAATGAATCAGGAAGGCATTCATGCCGCTCTCGACACAATCAGATGAACGAATGATTGATGGTATAATTCTTTTTTAAGTATATCTTTTTCTAAATAACAGGAAGCAGCGGAGTGATTTTTTGATGAATATTTTAGTTACCGGTGGGGCTGGATTTATAGGCAGCCATGCTGCGGTTGAATTATTGGAAAACGGATATGACATTGTGATCCTGGACAATTTATCGAACGGATATTTGGAAGCCATTCACCGGATAAAAGAATTGACCGGAAAAGAAGTCTCTTTTCACCAAGTGGACCTACTTGATTTCAATGGGTTAGAGGAAATTTTCCAAAAATATCGTTTTGATGCGGTCATGCATTTTGCCGGCTTAAAAGCAGTGGGCGAGTCTGTAGAAATCCCGCTGAAATATTATCATAATAACATAACCGGGACTCTTAACCTGTGCAGATTGATGGAAAAATACAATGTAAAGAAAATGGTTTTCAGTTCATCGGCCACCGTATATGGAATGCCTGATCGCGTTCCGATCGATGAGTCTTTCCCATTATCGCCCACGAATCCTTACGGGCGGACAAAATTAATGATTGAAGAAATTCTCAGGGATCTTTACAGATCGGACAACACATGGAGCATAGCAATCCTTCGCTATTTTAATCCCATCGGCGCCCATGAAAGCGGAAGAATCGGAGAGCACCCAAAAGGGGTTCCAAACAATTTAATGCCGTATATCACCCAGGTTGCCATCGGCAAAAGAGATAAGCTTTATATTTTCGGCAACGATTATAACACCCACGATGGAACGGGCGTCCGGGATTACATTCATGTTGTTGATTTGGTAAAGGGCCATGTCAAGGCCTTGCAATATTTGAATCAACATCAGGGCGTGGAAACATTTAACTTGGGAACGGGAACCGGATACAGTGTCCTTGATTTGGTACACACCTTTAGCGCAGTGACCGGAAAAGAAATTCCATATGAGTTTGTGGGGCGAAGACCGGGAGACGTAGCCATTTGTTATGCAAATCCTAAAAAAGCGGAACAAATTCTTGGCTGGAGAGCTGAAAAAGATTTAAAGCAAATGTGCAAGGATTCATGGAAATGGCAATCACAAAATCCACGAGGATACGAAAGTTAATCGTGTAAATACGTCTTTCATATAAGGGGACTACCTATGTTCGGTATCTATGAAATCATGTGGAAAAAGAGAAAAATGATTCATACTTTGGCGGTACAAGAGATAAAAAGGGAATATGCGGGTATCCTGCTTGGTGCGCTCTGGGGGTTGGTAAACCCCCTGATGCGGATCTCGGTGTACTGGTTCGTATTCAGTGTTGGTGCCAGGGCGGGTCATCCGGTTGACGGTGCTCCCTATTTTTCATGGCTGACGATCGGAATGGTTGCTTGGTTTTTCATTAATGACAGCTTTCGACTGTCACAGAAATCCTTCCGTAGCAAAAGATATATTATTAAAAATACGCCTTTTCCCATAGCCATTTTGCCGGCTGTTCAAGTCTTGTATGCTTATTACATTCATCTGATATTGCTTTTCACCGTACTTTTGGGAATGCTTTTTTTTATGAATTCCTTTTCCTTATATTGGCTGCAAATCATTTATTATGATTTTGCCGCTTTTATGCTGGTTTTGGGCCTGGGAGCTTTTACAGCCCCGTTGGTTGCGGTCAGCAGTGATTTTGGGCGTTTTCTGGACACCGCATTGGTGTTTCTCTTTTGGATGACGCCCATCTTTTGGTCCATTCATAATGTCGGTTCATTCCATTACATCATTAAATTGAATCCATTCCATTATATTGTCCAGGGATATCGGGATTCGATTTTTTACCATGACGGTTTTTGGGAGCATCCGGTTTATACGCTGTACTTTTGGTTAGTCGTATTTTTCCTGCTTGTTTTGGGGGATTTTATGTTCAAAAGAATGAAACCCATATTTTTGGATATTTTATAATTTTCCCGAGCTGGAAGGCGGATCAAGATGGAAATTGCAGTCAGCGTTAAAAATATAACCAAAAAGTATAAATTGTATGAGGATAAATGGGGCCCCATCAAGGAACTGATTATGAGAAAAGCTTTCCACAAAGATTTTTTGGCCTTAAACAACATTTCTCTGGACTTCCCAAAAGGGGAGTCTATTGGTATTTTAGGGAAAAACGGATCGGGAAAATCGACTCTGTTAAAAATTATTACGGGTATTGCTGAGCCTACTTCAGGTACAGTGAAGGTCAACGGCTCGCTTGTTTTTTTGGATGTCAGTTCCGGAATCGATCCGGAATTGAGCGGCTATGAAAATATTTTTTTGAAAGGCACCTTGCTTGGATTTACCAAAAAGGAAATATTGGAAAAAGTAGAAGATATCATCGAGTTTTCGGAACTGGGAGAATATATTTATCAACCCGTAAAAACCTATTCTTCCGGTATGAGATCAAAGCTTGGTTTTGCCATCTCGGTTCATGTCGATCCGGATATTCTCATCGTTGATGAAGCATTGGCGGTTGGGGATGCACAATTCAGAAAAAAATGCATGGATAAAATGAATGAATTTAAAAGAAAAGGAAAAACGATTATATTTGTCAGCCATGATAAAAACGCCGTGGAATCCTTTTGTACCAAAGCGGCGTGGATTCATCAGGGAAAGCTCATCATGTATGGGGATTCAAAAAATGTTGCTTCTTATTATAATGAATTTATGACAGGGAGAAAAAAACTGGAGGATATCCAACTGGAAATACAATACCGCCATGGGATCGAAAAAGTTTCCTATTTGGCGTCGAAACGGTCGTTTTGGCTTGAGCTGAAGGGATATTTGTATAAGGCGGATACAGCGAAAGGCTCAGAAGAATTTCCTGTAGAGCTGGTAATAAGGAATATTCGTACCAATCAATCGATTCGCAAACCCATTGTCAGAATTCCATATGAAGGAAATCAGATATCGATAGATGAGGAAGTTCAAAAACAAAGAGCAGGATTTGCCGTTACCTTTAGTGATGAAGAATTCCCTTCCTTTTTCTATCCGGATAAATATATTTTTGAAATCAGGGTGAAAACTGATAACAATCAATGGATTCAATTCCCTTTGAGAACAAACGATCCGAAAGTCATCGAGGAAGCGGATGAAAGTGCCATCGGGAGCTATAATTACCGGTTCAAAATTGAGGACCACTCCCTTTACTTGACGATTGACAACCATGAAAAATTGCAGCAGCAAGTAAACAAAATATGGTATGATGACCATTGCCTGAATATTGAAGGGGTGGCATTTGTCCGGGGATATCAAACGGAATCGCCGGATGATGTGGACATCGAATTTTATTTGATTCATCTGGAGAACTTTGAAGAAACCGTTCTGTCCGCCTCGGTGGAAAAGACGGAAGAAATCACGGAAAACCCCGTATTCAATCCGCAAGGAAAGATATACAACTATTCCAAGTTTCGTGTTACGATCGATTTGAATGAAGTTACGGAAGGAAACTATGAATGTAAAATCGCGTACCGGATGAATAATGAACCGTTTCATCAATTGCTAGAGCGGGTTTGGGCATCAAAAACGGATCAATATCCAACGGAACTTTATCATTTCGAAGATCGTGTTGGCCAAGTGCAAATCAAATCCAAATTCTTACAGATCCAAATCCAAAAAAGCAATGAAAAACAGGAAATTGAACAGGTGCAGGAAGCATGAAGAGAAGAAATATTGTATTCGTGCTAAATGAATATAACGGACATGGAGGAGCGCAACGAGTGGCCGCCATCCTCGCGGAAGATTTTTTAGAGGATGGCCATCATGTCGCCGTTTTGAGCATCAATGAACAAGAAAATGAAATTAGTTATTTTCCGGAAAAAATACCTGTCATCGTTCTGCATAAAGACGGATATCGTGCGCCTTTACCGAAACCAATCATGGCCAATTTAAAATCCTTGAAAATACGGACGGTTGCTAAAGAAATATTCAGAAGGCATCAATTAAAGAAAAAAAGAAAAGATGTGGAGAAATTTTTTGCATCCTATGGGGACGAGCCGGTTTTCGTCATTGTAGTTCAGGTATGGGGAATGCAATGGATGGAGCCCTTAGTGTATTGGGACAATATCAAAATTATCGGACAAAGCCACGAAAGTTATTTGGCGTCGAAAAATTCCCACCGGTATAAAAGGATCATGGAATATTACCGCCAAGTCGACAAGTTTTTGCTGTTGACGGAAAAAGACGCCGAACATTTTCGTACTCAGGGCTTTACCAATATTGGCTTCATGTATAATCCCGCGCCTTTCCGCAAGAAAAATGACCCGAAGGACCTGTACGCCAACAAAACGATCGTCTCGATGGGGCGGCTTGTCAAAGAAAAGGGATTTGACGTATTAATTCAGGCGTTTGCCAGGATCAGCAGCCATGTGCCGGATTGGAAACTGCACATCTACGGAGAAGGTCCTGAAAAAAAATCGCTGCAAACGCTCATTGATGTCTTGGGCATGAACGACAAAATATTTTTGAAAGGGAAAACGGAACAGTCGGACAAAGTCCTTTCCGCATCCAGCTTGTTTGTACTCACCTCTAAAGCTGAAGGCTTGCCGATGTCGTTAATTGAAGCACAATCTTGCGGGCTTCCCTGTATATCCACAGACTGTGCCCCGGGAATAAGGGAAATCATCCATGAATACGAAAACGGGTTTGTGACGCCCGTCGACGATGTTCCCCTGATTTCAAGGCATATGTTGCGCATCATCAAAAATCCGGAATTGTATTATTCGTTCAGCAGAAATGCCTTCGAGAACAGTTCGAAATTTGAAAGAACGAACATTCGGAACAAATGGTATGAGCTTTTTGAAGAACTGGAGGAACTGCAAAATGAATAACAGCAGCAACGTTAAAAAGCCGCCAAAACTTTCGGTTGTCGTCATCGCCTACAATAATGAACTGTATATCGAAGAGGCATTGGAATCGTTGCATGAACAAACCTTTGAAGATATGGAAGTGATTGTGGTCGACGATGCGTCCACCGACCGTACCGGCGAATTGATCGACAATTTCATTGCCGATAAACCAAAGTTTAAGGTCATCCATTTGCAAAACAACAGCGGAGGATGCAGCGTTCCCCGGAACACGGGCATCGCCCATTCTTCCGGAGAATACGTCATGTTTCTCGACGGCGATGACTGGTATACTGTGGACGCTTGTGAAAAGATGGTGGCCGCCATTGAAAGGACGGGCTCCGACATTGTTGCGGGACAAGTCATCCGCACAAACACTTATGAGATCTGGTATTATAATCAAATCTATTCTAGAGAACGGACAAATATTAATATAAGGGAGTTCAGTGAATTAATTTTCGACAGCTTGTCTGTAAATAAAATTTATAGAAGATCCTTTTTAGATAAACATCATTTGCGCTTTCCAGAAGGCATCCATTATGAGGATATTGTGTTTACCGGCAAAGCGTATTTTTTAGCCGATTCCATCAGCATTATTCCCGAACCGGTCTATTACTGGCGGGTCGTGGAAAATGCGAAGGTGAAATCAATTACCAATCGGCGGCTGGACTTCGACAATTTTAAAAATCGAATCACCGCCCACCGGATGCTGGATCAATTCCTTCGGGAAAACGGTGACGTCATATACCAAGCCAACAAAAACAACAAATTTCTCCGTCATGATTTAAAACTGTACGTGAACGACTATCCGCTTTTTGATGAAAAGTATAAAAATCGATTTCATGAATTGATTTATGAATATATGCATGAAGTAATGAATAAATATGAGTTTCTGAAATTGGGGGAGAACGACAGGATCATGTATTATCTCCTCTATATAGATGACAGGGAAGCTTTCCAGGATTATGTGGCGTATATAAAAGGGAAACCCACCTCCGTGAACCGGATTTATTGTATCGGAAACACCTATTACTTTAATTCATTTAAATCCAATAAAAACGAAAGGAAATTTCTGGAAATTTCTCAACCCAAAGTATCTTTACAATTGAAAGACATCAAACTAAACCATGAAGAATTTTCTTTTCGGGCTAACGTAAAATTGGATTCGATCGCGGATTCCGAGATCACTTATTCCTTTGAATTGAAAAACAAGAAAACCGGAATTTCATTGTCCTCCCAATTGAAAGAAGGGAATCAATTCTCATTCCCGTTAAATCATGCGGAACCGGGCATCTACCATCTGACCTTATGGATCAACCACTACGGAAACCTGCATGAACGGAAGGTTTATGGCACAGATTTTCATCATTTTCCAAATCTAAAAGCGGATACGCGAAAATTCGTCATCACCACCGATCTGACAAAGAAAAATGTTGTGGCATTAAACGTCCAACCCAAGATGATCTTTGATCAAATTAAATGGAAAGCAAAAAGAATGATCAGCGAACAGCCACCTGAACCCGTACAAATGATATCCGAAAAGGTAAAAAATATTTTGAAGAACGGGATCAAAAAACTGCCGGTCCGGGAGAATTGGATTTTCTTTGAAAGTCACATGGGAAAACAATATAGCGACAGTCCCAAATATATTTACGAAGAACTGTGCAAATCCAATAAAAAGTACAAATATATTTGGTCGTTTGAAAATCCTGGGGATTTTGACTTGGCAGGACATACAAAGAAAGTAAAAAGAGGAAGCTTAAAGCATTATTATTATCTTAGCCGTTCAAAATATTGGGTGGATAATCAGGGAATGGCGCATATCATGAAAAAAAGAAAAAACCAAGTATATTTGCAAACTTGGCATGGCACCCCATTAAAGAAAATGGGGTTTGATCAGTCCAAGCCTCTTGGAGTGCGGGAAGTTGAGCGATTGGAAATTAACACGAGATCGTGGGATTACTTTATTTCACCAAATCCATACAGTACGGAAATCTTCAGGAGGGCTTTCCGATATGGAGGAAAGATTCTGGAAACGGGTTATCCGAGAAATGATATTTTAATCAGGAAACCTGAAGCGTTGATCCAGAAAGTTCGTGATTTCTTCGGGATTACTGCCCAACAAAAAGTGGTTTTGTTTGCTCCTACTTTCAGGGATTGGGACGAGAACTCCTTTCAAAAAACGCTGAACGATATCTATACGCTAAGCAAACGATTGGATGAAAACACCACGTTACTGTTAAGACTGCATTATTTGCTGTCAAACAAACTTTCCCAATCCGTCTTAACGGGAAGAATCATCAATGCTTCCAGTTACCCGGACATTCAAGAACTGTATTTGATTGCTGATGTTTTAGTTACGGATTATTCTTCTGTCATGTTCGATTACGCCTTGTTAAAACGGCCGATCATCCTGTATTGCTACGATTTGGAAGAATATCGGACGAGACGGGGTTTGTATTTCGATCTTGCCGAGAAGGGGCCAGGGCCGGTCTGTAAAACCATCGAAGAAGTTATTGATTATTTGACGGATCGTGAAAAATTAAAACCGTATGAAAAATCTTTGGAACGTTTTAACGATGAGTTCGGAAAATATGAGGATGGACAGGCGACAAGGAAGGTCATCGAGGCGGTTTTCAAATGATATCGCAGAATGGCTTGGCTCCAGGGCGGCGATCCCATTCTTTCTTCAATTTTGAGGTGATAAAGTGGCGGATCTGGTTTCCATTGTCATTCCGGTTTATAATGCGGAGCCCTATTTGGAAGAGTGCCTTCAATCCGTTCAACAACAAACCTATCCTTTCATCGAGGTGATCCTAATCAATGACGGATCAACCGATCAAAGCGAGGAATTGATTAAGAAATTTACCGCCAGAGATGCCAGATTCAAATCTTTCCGGCAAGAGAATCGGGGACTCGGCTTTACGCGGAATCGGGGGATTTCATTAAGTGCCGGGAAGTATGTTTTTTTCCTGGATGCGGATGACAAAATCCCCCCGAAAGCGGTTGAAACCCTTGTTTCCGCCATTGAAAAATACGATGCGGATTATGCGGTCGGAAAAGTGCTCAGATTCAGCCCGGAAAGAATTTTTGTTCCGCTCCGACTGATCGAATTCAATTTGTATGATAAGAATAAGATAACTAACGTAAACCAAAGCCCTCAGCTAATACAGGACAGTATCGCCTGCAACAAGTTATGGAAAAAAGAATTTCTTTTGAAGCATCAATTGGCCTTTACGGAAGGAAAACTGTATGAAGATTTGGCCTTTACTTTAAAGGCTGCGGTTTTGGCGAAAAAAATTGCAGTAGTCCAAGATACGGTGTACTATTGGCGCGTCAGAGGCGAAAAAAACAAACCTTCCATTACCCAACGGCAAATGGATCTGAAAAATACGTTAGACCGGGTAGAGGCATTGACAAGGAACCGGGAATGGTTAAAGACAGCCGTCGTTTCGGAAAGGATCGTGGAGGAAAATGATCTGAAAAGCTTATTGGATATTATTCGGTTGCATGTTATAAAATATGCCCTTGTCAAGGAAAGCGAAAGAGAAGAATGGAAAGAAGGCATTCTATCCTTTGTTCAAAAAATTCCCCAAAAAATAGCCAATCGATTGCCTATAATTGAAAAGAATCTTTACCAATTGTTGATTGACCAAAACTTTCATGATCTCGAACTTTTTTCACAAATGTACACCAATTCGGAGACAAACCCAATTGTAGAGCAGAGGGGCAGCTCCTTCTTTCTTCGGGGAAAAGGTAAAGATTATGATGTCACCTATGATTTAAAGCCTATTGTTAAAGCGGAAAAAATCCAGAGGAAAAATTTAAAATGGGAAATCAGCGGTCGATTGATCCTTCCAAAATGTTCCTATGAAACTAAAGGACACTTTTATTTGTTGGGAAGAAAAAGCAAAGTAAAGATCATCCTTGAGGAAACTGTGTTAGAGAAAGCGGAAGAGAATGATATTTATCCGCATGAAAGACATAAATTCCAGATTGTTTTTGATCCTAAACTTCTTTTAAAGTATAAAAAGGAATCAACCTTCGATTTTTATTACCGTTTGTCCGGAGATGAAAAAAAAAATCGACCTTCAAGATTTCAACTCCATCCATCCGCGAAAGAAAAGTATACCCATTATTTTGCCTTCTTTACTAAGGTAGTTTTATACAGGACGAATAACGGAAACTTGAGCGTAAAAGTGGAGCGATTGTACTTTTTAAGGGATATGCTGGGGTCCATCTTAAAAAAGATAAAGAAAAAAGGGAATTTTTGAGGTTAACCGTTATGTTTTCAGAAGGATTGAAACGATCAAGTCCTTTTACGTGTAAAAACACCCTTTGTTTTGGATAGGGAGACACAGGCAATTAGAACGCTTCTCAATCATGAGAGTTGCGCCAGACACCTTACAGCTGATATTTGTGAATTAGTCTCTCCTGCTGGTGAACTGTGATTTGCACCATTTCATATCCCTTATCCAAATACTTTCTTCGGATGCTTGACAGATTTCATTATTGGGAAAGATCGAAATCATTCATCCGTAAACAACGGCGGATTTCCTCATTCAGGCGCTCCGGCGCCTGGTGGTACGGAGCCGCTTGCTACATTTTTGTAAAATTAAAACCGCTGTTACTCCTCTAAGTCGGTTTTCGCGATAGTTATGGCTTTTGATGTTTCTTTTTCGTATGCCTCTCCAGTATACCTGATTCAAGAACGATCGAAATCTGGTGTGAAAAATGGTCCGTATAGCTATGAACCTCGTCCTGCAGCGTTTTCGCCTTGGCAACCATATTGCGTTGGAAATGTGTCTGCTCGCTGCCAGGTGATACCTAGGCTAGGGATCCCTGACTTATAATTGCATAATATTTCATTTAAGGGAAAAATTGACACACACTTGTTAAATAACGATTTTGCACTATGAAAATATACAGAGTATAATGATTGATGTCTAAATAGGATATTAATTTTTTAGATAAAAATAATAATACATATTCCAAAACGGGAGTCCGTGCACCAGCCTGTTCTCTTTGTGGAAGTGGACGGCC
>JAAROH010008152.1_pt1 | contig 13801 bp, 10 predicted proteins | sample 7248631 | NCBI WGS metagenome assembly JAAROH01 (sample SAMN09772309, study PRJNA484901) | compost metagenome | isolation source: Vermicomposting unit | place: India
CGCCCGTAGCGGACTTTCACCGCCAAGTCAGCGCCCATGCCGGGCACACCGAAAAGGCCCGCCCGGCTTCCGCCGGACGGGCCTGCTGATCTGCCGATCTGCCGGACTGCCGCGGTTCCGCAGGCTACACGTCGATGCGGTCGACGAGCGCCCCGACCACCGGGTAGGTGTACTCCTCCCCCTTCTGCGCCCGCATCAGCCCCATCACGCCGCACACGATCGTCACGACGCCGACCGCCAGGTTAAACAGGCTGACCAGGAACACCAGGGCCACGACGCCGCCCAGGGATCCGCTGGCCGCCGCGCCAACGGTGAAGAGCATCGTGAACGGGAAGAGGACCACGGACAGGAGAAAGAGGAACACCTGCACCCCCGCCGCCTGCTTGGCGTGGCGCACCACGAACGGACTCCGGGACTTCCAGACGAAGTAGAGCACCACCGAGGCGACCGCCGCCGCCCACCCCAGGGAGCCCAGGCTGCCCATGAACGCCGAGGCGCCGTTGAGCACCACGAGTCCGTGGGCGATCATGCCGTAGTTGCGGTCCTCGGTACCCGAACTCATCCCCATCCCCTCCAGCCGGTTGCGCACGAGCCGCCGCCCTGACGGCTGTCCAATCCCGGCGGCCCGCACGTCTGTATTCCTATTCTATTCTTTCACCGGCCGGTTCACCGGCCCCTCCCGAGAGCCCCATCCGGGCCAGGGCGTCGGCCATCACCCGGTCCCGCAGGGCGACGGCATCGGCCGCGTCGGCACCCACCACCGAAACGTACACCTTCAGCTTCGGTTCGGTGCCCGACGGCCGCACCATGACGAAGCCGCCGTCGGCGAAGCGGTAGTGCAGCACCTCCGCCCGCCCCAGCTGGAGCGGGTAAGTGCGGCCGGTGGCCACTTCCACGCCGGTGCCCGCGGCGTAGTCGTCGCGGTAAGCGACGGGGACGCCGGCGAAGGCCCGGGGAGGGTCGGCCCGCAGGGCCGCCATCAGGGACCGGATCCGGGCCTGCCCGTCCCGGCCCGGCAGGGTGACGTTGTGCAGCCCCTCCTGGAAGTAGCCGTGGCGCTGCCAGATCGCCTCCAGCGCGTCCAGCAGGGTGCGCCCCTCCGCCTTGTGGTGGGCGGCGGCGTCGGCCACCAGCAGGGCGGCCATCACCGCGTCCTTGTCCCGCACGAAGGTCGCGGCCAGGTAGCCGTAGCTCTCCTCGAAGCCGAAGAGGAACTCGTGGCTGCCCGTCTCTTCGAACTCCTTGATCTTCTCGCCGATGAACTTGAACCCCGTGTGCGTCTCCAGCAGGGTCACCCCGTACTCCCGGCAGAGGGAGGCGACCAGGTTGGATGTGGCGATGGTCTTGATCACGGCGCCGTTGGCCGGCAGCGTCCCCGCCTCTGCCCGGGAGCGCAGGATCTGCTCCGCCAGGATCGCCCCGATCTGGTTGCCCGTCAGCGCCCGGTAGCCGCCCTCCCGGTCCCGGACCAGCACGCCGAGCCGGTCGGCGTCGGGATCCGTGGCCAGGATCAGGTCGGGACGGCCGGAAGCGGCGCGGCGCAGCGCGATCTCGTACACCTCCGGTTCCTCCGGGTTCGGCTTGGCCACGGTGGGGAAGCCGGGGTCAGGCTCCGCCTGCTCGGCCACCACCTCCACGGGGAAGCCGGCCCGCTCCAGCACGGTCCGCACCGGCACGAGCCCCGTGCCGTGCAGCGGCGTATACAGGATGCGCAACGCGTGCCGCTGGGTGGGCGAAGCCGAGACGAGCCCCAGCAGCCGCCTGTAGTAAGCCTCGTCCACCTCCGGCGGGACCGGCCGCAGGAGCCCCCGGGTACGGGCCTCCCCCTCGGCCATCGGCCGGATCGAGCGGATGTCGCCCACCGCCTGCATGGCGGCCTGGATCTGACCGGCCCGGTCCGGCGGCACCTGGCCGCCGTCCTCCCAGTACACCTTGTACCCGTTGTACTCGGGCGGGTTGTGGCTGGCAGTGATGACGATGCCCGCCGCCGCGCCCAGCTTCCGCACGGCGAAGGAGAGCATGGGCGTGGGCCGCAGCCCCTCCCACAGGTGCGCGACGACCCCGTTGGCGGCCAGGGTGAAGGCCGCCTCGCGGGCGAACTCGGCCGAGCGCCGGCGGGAGTCGTGGGCGATGACGACGCCCCTGCGCAGGGCGTCGGGGCCCGTGGCGCGAAGCGCCTCCGCCAGCCCCTGCGTGGCCAGGCGGACCATGTACCGGTTGATGCGGTTGGTGCCCGCGCCGATGACCCCCCGCAGCCCGCCCGTGCCGAACGCGAGCATCTGATAGAAGCGGTCCTCGATTTCCCGGGGATCGCCGGCGACGCCGGCCAGTTCCCGGCGGGTCTCCTCATCGAAGTACGGATCCTCGCTCCAGAGCCGGAAGCGTTCCATGACCGTGGACATGCACCAGATCCTCCTCGTCTTGCGCCGGTAACCGCGCAGGCGCGCGGACCCGGCCGCGCCCCGGTGGGCGGCGCGGCTCCGGTCGGTACCGCCCCGGCCCGGCAGCCCCACCACGCCGGACCGTGCCGCCTACTGAACCTGCACCTTCACCGGCCCCACGGTACGCGGCTCGATGACAGTGGGCTGGGTCTTGCCCACCTCCTGCACCACCGTCACCGCATCCAGCCGGACCGAGACCTCGTAGGTGCCCGGCTCGACCCGTTCGCCCTCCTTGTTCCGGTAGGTCCAGGCCACCACGTACTCCTTGGACACGCCCGGCGAGAGGTTGAGGATCCTCGGGTCGCCGTCTCTGAGGATGTCAAACGGCTGCTCCAGGACGGTCTGGCCGTTGCGCGTGACGATCATGGTGTAGCGGGCATCGGCGGTATACTCGATGACCTGCACCTTGTCGGTGGGGTTGCTCAGCACCATCCGGGCCGTCCAGTGGTTCTCGTTCTGTTGCACGTCCTCCAGGGTGAGGTTCAGGTTGCCCCACTGGGGCCCCTGCGCCCGGCCGCAGCCAGCCAGGCTCAGCGCAAGCGCAAGGACGACGAGCACGGGAAACAGGACACGCCGCATCTCTGCACCTCTTCTGCGATGGTCTCAGTGTAGTCTTGCCCTACCCAACAGCGATACGACACGGCCCCGCGTCCTCCTCCCCGCCCTGGGAAAAACGCACAGTCGGGTATTGACCTGAAACATTGCAGGGCCAGAATGCGTCGAAGTTGACAGAGCCTCTGTATCCTGTCAACTGACGGAGGAATGACGACGATGCGCACGCGCAACTGGCTGGCAGCGGCGGCCGGCCTGGCCCTGCTCACATCCGTGCTGCCCAATCCCGCGGCGTCGGCCGCGTCGCCCGTGCGGGTGGTGCTGGACGGCCGCCAGCTCGATCTCAGCCCCGCCGCCTACGTCGAGGCGGGGAGAACCCTGGCCCCCGTGCGGGGCATCGTGGAGGCCCTGGGCGTCGATCCCGTCTGGAACCCGCAGGAACGGACGGTCGTGGTCCAACGCGGCGACCGGTACCTGAAGCTGACCATCGACGACCGTGTCGCGTGCCTGAACCCGGCCTGCACCCTGACCCGCACCCTGGACGTGCCGGCGCGCCTCGTCGGAAGCGGCCGGACCTTCATCCCCGTCCGCGCCCTGGCGGAAGCCATGGGGTTGGACATCGCATGGGACGACGCCGCGCGGACCGTCTACCTGAGTTCCACCGGATCCCCATCCAGCGGCTCCCCCTCCGGCGGATCGCCGTCGACGGGCGCGCCCTCGCCCGTGGTGCTGGAGGGCGTCACCCAGGGCCAGGTGATCACGGGCCCCGTGTCGCTCCGGGTCCGCGGGCAGAACGGCACGTACGCGTACTTCTACCTGGTGGACCCGGCCACGCGGAAGGGGCGCATGGTCGCGGCCGGCGCGGACGTCGGCAAGAGCTACACCTTCACCCCGGACCCGACGCAGGCCGGCGAGCGGCAGCTCCTGGCGGCGGTGAGGCGGCCCGACGGCACCCTGGTGTACTCGGCGCCGGTGACGGTGCGGATCGCCCCCGACACCTCGGTCCGGCCGGTGGGCATCGACTACGGCGGGATCATCGACGGGCCCTTCACCTTCCGGCATGAGCTGAGCTTCGTGGCCACCCACGTCATCTACCAGCTGGTCGACCTGACCGACGGCTCCTGGCGCAACCTGGCCACGGTGGGCCCGGGCGAGAGCTACACCTGGTACCCGCGGACCACCGACAACGGCCCGAAGGAACTTTACATCTACGCCTACGACCTCAACGGCAATCATTACGTCTCCAACCCGGTCCGGGTCCACGTCAACGTGTCCCCCAGCACCTCCTTCTCCTCCGTGAAGGAGGGCGAGACGGTGACCGGCCGGGCGCGCACCCTCTCCGTCTCGGCCAACTACCCGATCCAGTCGGTCCGGTTCTACCTGGACGGCCGGCTGCTGGCCTCCGAGAACAACTACTGGTGGACCTACGGCCCCCAGGACAACGGCACCCACACCCTGCGGGTTGAGGTGACGGCGACGGACGGGCGGGTGCACACGGTCGGCCCGATCACCTTCCGCATCGCCACCGAGCCCGGCCTCTGGATGTACGGCGTCGGGCCGGGACAGGTGATCACCGGCCAGGTAGAGATGTTCGCCATGCCCAACGTGCCCGCGGACGAGGTCCGCTACTATGCGGTGCAGAACGGGGAGCGGATCCTGATCGGCTCGGCGGGGCTCACCCACAAGGTCTCCTGGACGCCGCCGCGGGGCGGGGAGTGGATGATCTACGCCGACGCCTTCTACCAGGGCCAGCTGAAGGTCTCCACCGAGCCCATCTACGTCCGGGCCTACCTGGGGCCGACCTACGGGCCGCAGCCCATCGTCGAGAAGTCCCGGTTCAAGGACTTCGCCGCGAACCTGGCGGTGGCGTCGTACCGGGAGACGGGCATGTCGGCCGCGCTGCAGGTCGCCCAGGCCATCCTGGAGACCGGCTGGGGCCAGTACGTACCGGTGGACAAGTACACGGGCAAGTTCTCGAACAACCTCTTCGGCATCAAGGGCCAGGGCAGCGCCGGCTCGATCGTCTCCACCACGTGGGAAGTGTACAACGGCCAGAGCTACACCGTGGACGCCGAGTTCCGGGCCTACAACGACCCGCGGGAGAGCTGGCAGGACCACAAGGACCTGCTGCTCACCCGCCCCTGGTACGAGGTCTTCCGGGAAGTGATGAGCGACCCGGTGCTCGGGGCCTGGGGGCTGCGCAAGGGCGGGTACGCCACGGATCCCGAGTATCCGACCAAGCTGATCCGCATCATGAAGGAGAACAACCTGTTCGAGCTGGACGTGATCCAGTTCTAGGGCAGACGCAAGAGAGGGCAACCCCGCCCGGGGGTTGCCCTCTGCCTTTACCTGCGCAGACCTGCGGTGGCTAGTCCCGCAGCCCCAGCTCCCTCAGCACCTTCACCGCCCGGTCGGGGTAGTCGGTGATGATGCCGTGGGCGCCCAGCTGGTACAGCCGCCGCATCTCGTCCTCGTCGTTGATCGTCCAGTAGTGAACGGCCACGTTTACCCGCTCAGCCATCCGCAGGAACCGTTCGGTGTCGAACCGCACCGTGAGCGGCCCCGCCTTCTGGGCCACCGGCACCTGGAAGGCGTCGTGGGCGGGGGCGTACAGCCGGTCGAGGTGGGACAGGTAGTGCGCCGCCACCAGGTACATGTGCTCCACCGGGGCCGAGGTGGCCACCCGGTCGCCGGCCAGGTCGCGCCACCGCTTCGCCACGGTGCCGTGGAACGAGGCGACCAGCACCCGGTCCTCCGCCCCGTAGCGCTGGATCAGCTCCCAGAGCTGCGCCTCCATCGGCGGGTCGGCCTGCTTGATCTCGATGTTCACGGGCACCTCCGGGAAGGCCTGCAAGACCTCCTCCAGGGTCGGGATCGTGACGCCCTTGCCCCGGTAGGGATAAGTCAGCCCGCCGTCCGGCGTGAAGCGGTAGCCGAAGTCGTACCGGCGCAGCTCGGCCAGGGTCATCTCCTTGATCAGCCCGGTCCCGTCGCTCATCCGGTCGATGGTCTCGTCGTGGCTGACCACCACCACGCCGTCCCGGGTCATGTGCACGTCCAGCTCCAGGATGTCCGCCCCCTGCTCCAGGGCCAGCCGGAAGGCCTCCATGGTGTTGGAGGGCGCATGGCCCGACGCTCCCTGGTGCGCCAGCACCACGGGCCGGGGAGCCGTGAAGGGCCGGTCGGGCAACGGCCGGATGGTGAGCGCCCGCACGGCGGCCAGCGCCGCGAGCACGAGCGCCAACGTCAGCAGCACGCCCGGCCACCGGCGGGGCCGGCGGCGGGTCCGGCGAATCAGCGCGGAAGACATGCCGTCCACCTCCCGTTGCTCAGGTAAGGAGCAGCGACCGCAGGAGCTGCAGGGCCACCCCCCACATGATCACCGCGGAAGCCCGGATCAGCCAGCGCTGCAGGTTGGCCCCCGCCGCCAGCACGCCCATCAGGTGGCCGGCCAGCGAGAGGCCGAAGAACCAGACCCAGGACACCGCGATGCAGGCCAGCGAAAACGCCAGGCGGGCTGTGCCGGTGTACGCCAGCGCGCTGGTCCCGATCACCGCCACCGTGTCGAGGATGGCGTGCGGGTTGAGCAGCGAGACCGACGCGGCAAAGGCCACCTGCCGCCGGGCGGGCCACGCCTCGTCCGGCGCCGCGTCACCGGCCGGGCCGGACGGCCCGCCGCCCGGGGCCGCCCCCCGGGCCGTGCCGGGGGTCCCGCCCGAGTCCCGGTCGACGGCGGCCGCAGCGCGCCACGTGGACCAGCCCATGTAGAGGAGGAAGAGGACGCCGCACCACTGCAGGGCCATCTGGAGCCAGGGAACCGTGAGCAGCACCAGCGAGAGGCCCGAGACCGCGAGCGTGATGAGCAGCGTGTCGCTGACGGCCGCGGTCAGCACGGAGGGCAGCGCCCCCGTCCAGCGGCGGTGCAGCGCGCCCTGTGTGAGCACAAACGTGTTCTGGGCGCCCAGCGGAAGGATCAGCCCGAAGGAAAGCACCAGTCCGTGCAAAAGCGCCGTGCCCAAGGCTAACCCTCCACGCGGATCACGTTGTCCACCCGGAGCACCGTGTCCCGCATCTCCTTCAGGTCGCGGACCACCGCCTGGAGGTTGGCGTCCTGCACCGTGTGGGTCACCAGCACCAGCTCGGCTGCGCCGCCGTCGTCGGGATGGTCTGGCCCGCCCGAGGCCTGCACCACCTCGGCCAGGGAGACCCCGTGCTCGCCGAACCGCTCGGCGATCCGGGCCAGGCTGCCGGGCGCGTCCACCGCGTGCAGCCGCAGGTAGTAGCGGCTGCGGGTCTCCTCGATGGGCAGGACCCGCTTCTCGAAGTAGACGGTGTGGGCATCGCCGGCGCGCCGCCCCGGCGTCCGCTTGGACAGCGCGGCGGCGATCAGGTCGGAGACCACGGCCGATGCGGTGGGTCCGGCGCCGGCGCCCCGCCCGTAGAACATCGTCTCGCCGACCGGATCGCCCACGGTGTAGATGGCGTTGAACGATCCGGCTACGCTGGCCAGGGGATGGGTGTGGGGGATGAACGCCGGGTGGACCCGCGCCTCGATCTCGCCGTCCACCTCCTTCCCGATGGCCAGGAGCTTCAGCACCCAGCCGAACCGGCGGCCGTACTCGATGTCGCGCGGCGTCACGCGCGTGATCCCCTCGGTGTAGACCATCCCGGGCTTGACCCGGGAGAGGAAGCAGATGGTGCAGAGGATGGCCAGCTTTCGGGCGGCGTCGAATCCCTGGACGTCGTTGGTCGGGTCGGGCTCGGCGTAGCCCAGGGCCTGCGCCTCCTGCAGGGCCTCCTCGTAACTCCTGCCGTACTGGCTCATCTGGGTCAGGATGTAGTTGGTCGTCCCATTGACGATGCCCATCACCTGGCGCATCGTGTTGGCCGCCAGGGCCTCCTTCAGCGGCCGGATGATGGGGATGCCGCCCCCCACGGACGCCTCGAAGTAGATCTCGGCATCGCCGATCTCACCGGCGTCGTACAGGTCCTTGTCGTAGTCGGCCATCACGTCCTTGTTGGCGGTCACGATGGTCTTCCCGCGCCTCAGGGCCTCGACCAGGTAGGTCCGGGCCGGCTCGATGCCGCCCATCAGCTCCACCACGATGCGGATGGAAGGATCGTCCAGAATCTCGCTCACGTCCTCCGTCAGCGGGAGTCCCTCGAAACCGGGCCGCGGCTTGGAGGCATCGCGCACCAGCACCTTGGCCAGCTCCAGGTTGAGGCCGGTCTTCAGGTGCAGCATCTCCCGGCTCTCCTGCAGGAGCTTCACCACCCCTTTGCCGACGGTGCCGAGTCCCAGAATGGCGAACCGCATGGTCTGTTTCTCCAACCACAGCCCCTCCTTTACCGCTCTACCGCATCGATGAATTCGAGTTCCACCGCCGACCTCCTGCCCCGGCGCCTGGCGCCTCAGCCTCGACCGGTGCCGGCGAGAAACGCCTTCACCTCCGCCAGATCGGTGACCCGCCGTGCGCCCTCGGGGAAGGCCTCCTCCACCGCCCCGGCCCAGTCGGCGCCCCGGTAGGACCGGTCCAGCAGGGCGATGACCCCCCGGTCCTCGGCGGTACGGATGAGCCGGCCCATCCCCTGCTTCAGCTTGATCAGCATCTCGGGCAGGTCGACGGCCCGGAAGGGGTCCTGCCCGGCCGCCTGCGCCTGCCCACGCCGTTCACGGATCAGCGGGTCGTGCTCGGGGAAGGGCAGGTACGGAAGGATGACGCAGGACAGCGCCTCGCCGCGCACGTCGACGCCCTCCCAGAAGCCGGCACCGACCAGCACCGAGTCCACCTCGGCCCGGAACCGCTCCAGCTGCGCCCCCCGGTCGCCGTCTCCCTCGTAGATCACGGGCCACGGAAGGTGGTGCGCCGCCAGCGCCTGCCGCCAGCGCCGCACCTCCGCCAGCGACCGCACCAGGATGAGCGCCCGGCCACCGGTGGCATGCAGCACCCGCACCGCCTCGTCCACCACGGCGTCGACAGCAGCATCCGGGCCGGCGGCATCCATGCCGGAGCCTTCGTCCGGCGGCAGGTAGACGAGCGACTGTCGGCCCAGGTCGAAAGGCACGCCCACCCGGCTCTGGTCGAAACGGCTGAGCCCCAGCACCCGGGCCTGGTAATCCGGCTCCAGGGTGGCCGAGGAGAAGACCACCGGCGTTCCGGGCTTCAGGAGGTCGCCACCGAAGAGCGGCTTCGGCCGGCGGGGCACGACCCACAGCTCGTCCCCCTCCCGCCAGACCACCGACTCGGGCCTGCGGAACAGCCGCAGTGCGGCCCGCAGTTCGTCAATCCGATTCTGATAGGCCTGCAGTTCGGTCTCGCTGGACTGCCCCTCGCTCATCGCCTCCTCGGTGACCAGTTCGGTCTGCAGCAGGTCGAGGGCCTGGTCCAGCCGGGCGGCGGCCTTCAGGAGCAGCTCGCTGCGATCCACATCCCGCTTGCCCTCACCGGGCCTGGTGTGCACATCCAGTGCCTGCATGAAACTGTCCGCGGCGACAAGGGCCGCCTCCAGCCGCCACGCCACCTGCTCCCGGGCGTGCCAGTACTCCAGCCGCTCCAGGGTCCGCCTCAGCCGGCGCTGGCTCAGGGACCAGCCCTGGGCCCGCTGCCAGGTCTCGGGAAAGTGGTGGCCCTCGTCGAAGATCACCGCCGAGTAGCTGGGCAGAATCGGCAGCATCCCGCCTTCCAGCAGGTCGTTGCGGGTGAGCAGGTCCTGGGCGAAGAGCCGGTGGTCGCAGACGACCAGGTCCGCGGCCGCGCGGTGCTGTCGGCGGGCGGCGACCATCAGGCAGTGGCCCCGGCGGGGGCAGGTGTCGCAGTTCAGCGACGGATCCCAGCTCACCAGTTCCCACAGATCGTCGGGCACGCCGGGAACCTCGGAGCGGGCCCCGGTGCCGGTGCGCCTGGCCCAGTGGATGAGCTCGGACCAGCCCTCGGGTTCCTCGCCGGATCCGAAGTCGCCGGCCTCCACCTTCATCTCACACACGTAATCGGCCGGATTGCCGGCCACCCGCACATCGATGTCCAGGTTCAGCAGCCGGGACAGCGTCTGGATGTCGCCGTCGGGACCAGTGAGCTGCGCCTTCAGCACGCTGGAGGCGCTGGCCACCACGACCGGCCGGCCGCGCATCCGCGCGTGGCAGACGGCGGGCAGGAGGTACGCGAAGGTCTTGCCGGTGCCGGGTCCGGCCTCCGCCAGCAGGGTGGAGCCTTCGGTCAGCGCGCGGGCAATGCGGAAGGCGGTGTAGATCTGCTCTTCCCGCACCTCAAAGCCGTGCTCGGGCAGCACGTCGTAGAAGACGCGCCCCAGCCAGTCGTTCAGCCCCTGCCGGTATTCGGACTCGTTGTGCGCTGTAAACGGCAGCTTGGTCCAGCGAATCTGCAAACAGGACCCCTCCTGGCGGTGCTCTGGTAGCTTCTAGAGTACCCGACCGGACAACCCTTGGAAAGAGGCGCCCGAAGCCACCCTCCCGGGGGCCTTCGCCATGCAGGCCAAACGGCCCCGCCGTACGTGGCGGGGCCGCTGTTCGTTATCCTTCGACCTGCTACAGCTTCTCGCTGACCGCCTTGGCCTGCAGGAAGAGCAGCAGGTAGTCGTGTCCGCCGGTCTTGGAGTCGGTGCCGCTCATGTTGAAGCCGCCGAAGGGGTGCACCCCCACCAGGGCGCCGGTGGACTTGCGGTTGAGGTAGAGGTTTCCCACGAAGAAGTGGCGCCGTGCGTACTCCAGGTTGGCCCGGTTGCGGGAGTAGACGGACCCGGTGAGGCCGTACTCGGTGTCGTTGGCGATGCGGATGGCATCCTCGAAATCCTTCGCCTTCATGATCGCCAGCACCGGACCGAAGATCTCCTCCTGGCCGATGCGGGCCCTGGAATCCACGTCGGCGAAGATGGTCGGCTGGATGAAGTAGCCGCCGGTCTCGGACGCCAGCGGGGACGGGCCGCCGCCCAGCACCAGCCGACCCTCCTGCTTGCCGATCTCGATGTAGTGGAGGATGGACTTGAACGCCGATTCGTCGGCCACGGGACCCTGGTGGACCTCCGGATCGCGCGGATCGCCCTGCACCAGCTTCTTCGTGCGCTCCACGATGCGCTCGATCATCTCTTCGTAGACGTCCTGGTGGATGATCGCGCGGGAGCAGGCGGAGCACTTCTGCCCCTGGAAGCCGTAGGCCGAGGCCACGATCCCGTCCGCTGCGGCATCCAGGTCGGCCTCCCGGTCCACCACGATGGCGTCCTTGCCGCCCATCTCGGCGACGACCCGCTTGATCCAGCGCTGACCGGGCGCGGTCTTCGCCGCGACCTCGTTGATGCGCAGGCCGACCTCCTTCGAGCCGGTGAAGCTGATGAACCGGGTCTGCGGGTGGCCCACCAGGTAGTCGCCCACCGAGCCGCCGGGACCCGGCAGGTAGTTGAGCACGCCGGGCGGCAGGCCGGCCTCTTCCATCACCTCGGCGAAGAGCGCCGCCACGACCGGGGTGAGCGACGAGGGCTTCAGGATGACGGTGTTGCCGGCGACGATGGCCGAGGCGGTCATGCCCACCGTGATGGCGCACGGGAAGTTCCAGGGCGGGATGATCAGCCCGACGCCCAGCGGGATGTAGTAGAGCTCGTTGTCCTCGCCGGGAATCCGGGTGAGCGGCTGCGGCTCGGACAGCCGGTACATCTCGCGGGCGTAGTACTCCAGGAAGTCGATCGCCTCCGCGGTGTCGGCGTCGGCCTCGACCCAGCTCTTGCCGATCTCCACCACCATGGTCGCCGAGAACTCGTGCTTCCGGCGGCGCATGATGGCTGCGGCCTTCAGGAGGATCCGCGCCCGCGCCTTCGGGCTCACCCGGCTCCAATCCTGGAACGCCGCGAGGGCGGCGGCCATGGCCTTGTCCGCCAGATCCCGGTCGGCCTTGGCCACCGAACCGATGACCTCCTTGGGGTTGGCCGGATTGGTGGACAGGATCCGATCCCGCGTCATGATCCGCTCCCCGCCGATGATCAGCGGGTACTCCCGGCCGAAGCGGCTCTGCACCAGCTCCAGGGCACGCCGGAAGGCCTCGCGGTTCTGCGGCAGCGAGAAGTCGGTCAACGGCTCGTTCTGGAAGGGCACGACAGCCATGCGCACCAACCTCCTTCACGCGGTATGCAATCATGCATATTCCGTGAAGGCGGCCCCGCTTCCTGCAAGAATAGGCTGCAATTTTCCTGAAGCGGCTAGGGGAGGGTGCGAATCGCCTTCACCCGGATGAGTCCCATGTAGATGGTCCAGGCGAGCGCGATCAGCGCGTTCAGGGTCAGGGCCAGGGAGGGGCCGAGGTAGTCGAAGGCCATCCCCATCGGTCCCTGGCCCAGGGGCATCATCGCCAGGGCCGTCATGGTGTAGGCCGACATGACCCGGCCGCGCATCTCGTCGCCCACGTTGGTCTGCAGCAGGGTGTTCAGCGTCGTCTGCCAGGTCATGTTCAGCCCGCCGACCAGCACCAGCAGCGCCAGAGACACGTACAGGTTGGTCGACCAGCTGAAGGCGATCAGCGACGCGGGGAACAGAATGCCCGCGCCCAGCAGCAGCTTCCCTTTCCACTGAATGTTGGTCGCGGAGGCGATGGCCAGCATGAAGATCACGGTGCCCAGGGCCGGGGCGGCCTGCATGAGGCCGGCCGTGCCCACGTCGCCGTGCACCACGTCCCGGGCGAACACCGTGATGAACTGCTGATACGGCCGGGCGAAGAAGGACGTCACCGCGGCCATGGAGATGAGCGCCAGGATCACCTGGTTGTGCCCGATGAACGAGAGGCCGGCCCGCAGGTCCTCGAGCATCGACGTCTTCCCGCCCCCGGGCGCGTGGGGCGGAAACTCCATGAGCGCCAGCGCGATGAACACCGCGACAAAGCTGACCGCGTTCACGTAGAAGCAGCCGGCAAACCCGATCAGCGGCACCAGCACCCCCGTCAGCGACGGCCCGAACAGGGCGGCGCCGTTGAAGGCGATGGAGTTGAACGAGATGGCGGCGTGCAGGTTGTGGCGGGGCACCAGGTGCGGGACCAGCGCGTGGCGGGCCGGCTGGTCGAACGCCTGCGCACAGGCGGAGACGGCCGAGAGCAGGACCACGTGCCAGACCTGGATGTGCCCCAGCAGGGTCAGCGTCCCCAGGAGCGTAGCGCTGATCATCTGCACCGTCTGGGTGACGTACAGAATCCTCCGCTTGGGCAGCCGGTCGGCCACCGTGCCGCCGATCAGCGACAGGAAGATCAGCGGGAATGCCCGCACAAAGCCCACCGTGCCCAGCCAGGCTGCGCTGTTGGAAAGGTCGTAGACCAGCCATCCCTGGGCGACGGACTGAATCCAGGCCCCGGCGTTGGAGACGAGGAAGCCGAACCAGTAGAGCATGTAGTTCCGGTGACGCAGCAGAGCCAGTACTCCCCGCTCTTCGTGCATGACACCAACCTCCAACAGGGGCCGCAGCGTTTACTTCATCTCATTAAGTATTTGCCGTGATCCTTTCGCATTCCTTCCGCAAGCTCCATGGCCGGCGCCAAAAGGGGCTCACCCATTCCGGCGCGGCCGGCCAGATCAGGCCTTCCCGTGTCTGATTCTAAGGTTGCCGGTGCGGACCGGGTATTCCGAGGTCTGAATGGCGGTATTCCCTCCCCATATCGCCCCGGCAGCAATGAAAGTGACCACACGACTTCCGGGCACTGCGCCCTGAAATCGTGTGGTCACTTTCTGCCGCGCCTGCGGCCTCACAGCCGCGGCCCGCGTCATCGGGTATGGTCGGGGTGACAGGATTTGAACCTGCGACCTCACGGTCCCGAACCGTGCGC
>JAAROH010008154.1_pt1 | contig 13746 bp, 9 predicted proteins | sample 7248631 | NCBI WGS metagenome assembly JAAROH01 (sample SAMN09772309, study PRJNA484901) | compost metagenome | isolation source: Vermicomposting unit | place: India
TTTAACATAAAATTGGGCTTGACAAATTAAAATTAACTTAATGCAATGCTACTGTATGGCAATATATTCACTATTTACTTGCCGGGGCATATGAAGAAAGCGACAGTGAAAAGATCGTAACAGCTTCGGTTTCCGAACTGTTGTATGCGCTTTGTTCCAATGAATTAAAAAAAGGAATGTTGTGTCGAAAAGCAAGTGAGATGTTATCGGGAGCTGCACAAAAAGCGGCAGATCACTCATTACAGCAGGCCATTCAATATAGCCAGCTATTTTTTACGATGATAAAAAACCAGCTAATTCATCAAATAGGGAGATAAGCTGTTTGGCACCATGATGTTGAATGTCCGGTTCGTCGAAAATCATCGGTTTGGCGTTCAGTTCGTACATGTACAATTGTCCATCTTTGCTAAGGCCAATATCCGCGGAAAACTCGCCAATAAAACGACATGTACCGTCTACATTGTCATAATACAGAAGAATTGTATGACTTTATCGCACAGCACCACCTTGCCCAATATGAACATATTTTTGTACAAGTTGCAGCCAATAAAGTCGATCAGCTTGAACTTCGGAAAATGATTGGGTTGCTTCAGCGTTATCTTCCACAAGCGCAGCTATTTGGCGTCACATACGGCGAACATTTTGGTTTCGATGACAAATTTTTTATATGTTTTACTGTGTTCGAAAAAGTTAGCGTTCACTCTGTTTTATTATCATACGAAGAATTTGCAAATGAACTTGAGCTTGTAACATATATTTCGGATACGCTTATAACGGAAGAAACAAATCTTCTTCTTTTATTTACTGACCAGAATAGCAATCTTCATTCCCTTATTCGCCATATACCACTAGCAAATGAAAAAACGGTTGTGATTGCCGGGCGAATTAATGAAGGAGAGCGTTTGTTTTCGCATGAAGGATTTGTCACTGGCGGTATGCTGGCAATTAGTTTTAACGGTTCTTCTTTTCGTGTTCAATCATCACATCCGTTTTTATGGGAACCAGTTGGCACTGCTTTTCGAATAACGAAATGCAGCGGAAATAAGTTATACGAGCTTGATGGAAAAAAAGCAATAAAATTGCTGCAACGTTATTTAGGAAAGGAATTTATCGATCGATTGCCTTTTTCCGGAGCGGAATTTCCGTTCATTATTGAGAAAAATGGCCATAAAGAATGTTTATCCATCGTTAAAGTAAATGAGGATGGTTCTATTGAACTAAACGGTTACGTCCATCAAGGGGAGAAGGTTAAGTTTAGCTACGTTCATTTAACGTCATTGGTTTGGACTATATCCGATGAATTAAACAAATTGACGAAAAAATACACGGAAGCGATTTTTTTCTATCGTAGCATCGCCGTACAAGGCTATGCATATCCAGTGCTAGAGCAAATAACGACAACGCTGGAGCAAGTTGCTCCTACTTTTACGCCATTTATATTTGTAGAACTGGTGATCAAGGATAGAGATATACGTTCAGCCACTTTTAGCATGCTTGCGTTATCGGAGGGAAATCAGAACGGAGAGAATAGCAGTGCTTCCGTTTCTTTATCTATTCCTGAGATGTTTCAAGGGGTGATGACGCTAGCGAATTTAATGTCCACCTCCTCTCGAGAAATGGAGAGGCTTCGCGTTCATGTACAAATATCACAATCACTTTTTGAACATAATACAGATATTGTATATTCTACTGATTTACATGGGAATTTTACGAACGTGAATCCCGCTTTCGAGAAAATTCTAGGTTACACAAAAGAGGAAATTTTACATACGAACGCTTTAAAATACATGCATCCGAATGATGTACCTCGTGTTAGCAGACATTTTATCGAGCTTTGCGTGGAAAAATTCAATATTATAATTTGGAGATTCCTACAAAATCAGGGGAAACATTATTATTCCAAATTAAAAACGTTCCAATTATCGTTGATGGGAAAAAAGTAGGCATTTACGGGATTGGAAGAGATATTACCGAACAAAAAAAGCGGAAGAAAAAATTTCATATTTAGCGTATTATGACCCGGATACCCATCTTCCAAACCGGACAAAGTTTATGGAAATCATCGATGAACAGTTAGAAAAGGCGAAGCAAAAAAATAGGAAGCTAGCAGTCGTATTCATCGATTTAGACCGTTTTAAGCTAGTTAACGATAGTATAGGGCATTATGCGGGAGATGAAATTTTAAAACAAGTCGTTCAGCGCATTCAGCATGTTTTGCCAGCTGGAGCGTATTTAGGAAGGTTTCATGGGGATAAGTTTTGTTTACTTTTAACAGAGCGCACCGATTCAGAAGGAGTGTTTAAAACAGCAGCGCACATTTCAAAAGAAGTGATGAAGCCGATTGTATATGAAAACAAAGAATTTTTTATCACTATAAGTATTGGAATCAGCTTCTATCCAAACGATGGTGTGGATAAACATTCATTGCTCAAAAGTGCTGATATCGCCCTAAATAGAGCAAAACAGAGTGGGGGAAATCGAATACAATTTTATTCTGCAAAAATGAATGAAGAAACGTTATACCGTTTAGAGATGGAAAGATATTTGCGAAAAGCACTGGAAAATCAAGAATTTTTTCTATGCTATCAGCCGATTATTGATATACATAAAGGTGTTATTGTCGGAAACGAAGCATTAATTCGTTGGCGCCATCCAAAGCTAGGACTTGTTAGACCGAATGAATTTATTTCACTAGCAGAAGAGACGGGGCTCATTCATGAAATTGGAAGATGGGTATTAGTAACGGCTTGCAAACAAACAAAAAAATGGCAGCAATTATGGAATCAACAACTCTTCGTTTCTGTGAATGTGTCGGCGAGACAATTTCAGCATGAAGGCTTTATTGATGATGTAAAACAGGCGCTAGAGCAATCGCAGCTCTCCCCAAATTGCTTACATTTAGAATTAACGGAGAACTCTATGCTTCGTAATCTTCATTACAGTATTCAAGTAATGAAAGAATTACAGCAGCTCGGTGTCGGTATTGCTATTGATGATTTTGGAAGTGGATACGCTTCTTTTAGTTATTTAAAAAATTTACCAGTAAACATATTAAAAATTGATCGTTCATTTGTTGAGAAAATGCATACAAATTCTTCGGATATCGCGATCGTAAAGGCAATTATTACGATGGGGCACGGATTAGGGCTAAAAACAGTAGCCGAAGGGGTGGAAACGGTCGAGCAGCTGGAATTGTTAAAAATGCTGCATTGCCATCACGCACAAGGATATGCATTGTATCGTCCGGTAACCGCAGAAGAATTGTCAACATATATGACGGTAAGCCACAAATAGAGAATTGGGGAAAGAAAACAACTCTTTCCCCATTATCCGATGTGCGCGCAAATAAACCGTTTTCCGGTATTAAATGTGATTTCAAAGCGGTCTTTATATGTATCTCCACGCTCATAGTAATGTTGGACGTTGCTAATGAATTCAGTATTATCATAAATAATAAAATTAACACCAGAATATTTTTTAAATAACAATCCATTATAGCAGTATAAACAATCGTATAAAGAAAAGCCGAGTTCATTTAGCCACTGTACAAAATGAAAAAACGTTTTATCCGAAAGCGATTCGAGCCATTGTTGATAAGCGTATGGAAGCCGCTTTCGAAAACGGACGTGTTCGCCGCTTTGAAGAGGGAAAACTTCGATCCCTATATCGACCATCCCGTCTTTTTGTAATTGGCCGCACATCCAATGACCATGGCGGAAAATCTCTATATTTCCTTCTGTCATTTCCTCAAGTAATGATGCTTCCTCATCTTCTTCATCAAAAAAGATCCACTCGTCGTTTACGAATTCAATCGTTCCTTGTATATAAGCTCGTTTTTGTTCATTTATGCATTGAAGACGATGTTCGATGTTCACTTTTCCTCCTCCTCCTTTATTTCCTGTTTTGCCAAATTGTCTTCCATTTATTCACATCGTTCTTACAATCGGACAATTCATCGAAATGAGAGGTGCTGCATAAAATGGAATCATGCCAATACGGAGAATGCCAAATTAAAAAGAAAGCGAAGGTTAAAAAGAAAGCGAAGGCGGGAAGAACTATGATAAAATCCCTCAAGCGCGAGATAGCTTGGCTTAGCTAAGGAAAAGAAAAGGTATGGCGTTCGAGACGTGTTATGTTAAAAATAGCTTTTTTGTTATCTATCAAGAAAGGATTGGTTCGTATGTGTGGTATCACCGGTTGGGTTGATTTTCAGCGCGACTTGCGAATGGAAAAAGAGATTATCTCTAAAATGACAGAAACATTAGCGAAACGTGGACCTGACGATACAAATGCTTGGTTTAGCGAACATGCCGCATTTGGACATAAGCGGCTTATCGTGGTCGACCCAGCAGGCGGCAAACAGCCGATGACAAGAATGAAAAATGGGTATCGTTATACCGTTTGTTATAACGGAGAATTATATAATACAGAAGACATTCGTAAAGAACTATTAAAAAAGGGGTATACATTCCAAGGGCATTCGGATACGGAAGTATTATTAAACGCTTATATAGAGTGGAAAGAGCACTGTGTTGATTATTTTAACGGAATTTTTGCTTTTGCGATTTGGGATGAACAGCGCGAACAGCTATTTTTAGCGCGGGACCGACTTGGCGTGAAGCCGCTTTTTTATCGGCATGTCCATGATAGTCTTTTATTTGGCTCAGAAATGAAAGCAATTTTGGCACATCCGGAAGTAAAAGCAGAAGTGGACTATGAAGGACTAGCAGAAGTGTTTGGATTAGGTCCGTCACGGACACCAGGGCATGGCGTGTTTCGCGGAATGAAAGAATTGCGCCCGGCGCACGCGTTAAAGTTTTCCCGCGAAGGGATAAGAGTATGGCGCTACTGGAATGTGCAAAGCGATGTGCATAGAGACTCGCTGGATGAGACGGTGGAAAAATTGCGTTTTCTTCTTATTGATGCTGTTACGCGCCAGCTTGTTTCCGATGTTCCTGTCTGCACTTTTTTATCCGGCGGGATTGATTCGAGTTCCATTACCGCCATTGCCGCAACGGTGTTTGCGAAAGAAGGAAAAGGACAGCTTCATACGTATTCTATTGATTACGAAGGGAACGACCAATATTTCAAAGCAAATGATTTTCAGCCAAATGCCGATGCGCCTTGGATTGAACTAATGTCAAAAACATTCCAAACCGTCCATCATCATTGTGTCATTAGTCAGGAAGATTTGTTTCATCATTTACAGGAAGCGGTGATCGTCCGTGATGTCCCAGGCATGGCGGATGTGGACTCTTCGTTGCTATGGTTTTGCAAAGAAATAAGAAAAGATTTTGTCGTTAGTTTATCCGGGGAATGTGCGGACGAAATTTTTGGCGGCTACCCATGGTTTCACCGTCCTGACGATTTAGCGCGGAACGGATTCCCTTGGATGCGTTCGACAGAGGCACGGATGGATTTATTAAAAGAAGATTGGAGAAAGAAATTGCAGCTGGATGAATATGTACAAAAGCGCTTTGGTGAAACGATCGCGGAGGTTCCAAGACTGGAAGGGGAAAGTGCGGAAGATGCGAAGCGGCGCGAATTGTTTTATTTGAACATGATTTGGTTTATGACAACGCTTTTGGATCGAAAAGACCGCATGAGTATGGGCGCGAGTTTGGAAGTTCGCGTGCCGTTTGCCGATCATCGGTTAGTAGAATATGTTTGGAATATTCCTTGGGAGATGAAAATGTACGGCAACCGCGAAAAAGGCATTTTGCGCAAGGCATTGGAAGGAATTTTACCAGAGGAAGTGTTATATCGCAAAAAAAGCCCGTATCCGAAAACCCACCATCCGCTTTATACGAAGCTAGTAAAAAATTGGGTAAAAGAATTATTGCACGACCGCTCATCGATTCTTTATGAATTTTTTGATGCGAAAAAATTAGAAGAGTTAGTGGAAACAGAAGGAAAATCATTCCAAGCGCCTTGGTTTGGACAGTTAATGACAGGACCACAACTATTGGCGTATCTTGGCCAAGTGCATGTTTGGTTCCAAAAATACGGCATTACCATAAAAGAATAAGAGCTGCCTTTGTCGCAGCTCTTTTTGTCTATGCAGTTTCTATGCTTGGTATAAGTGATTTTCTCATCCACACTTTCGAACGCCAACGCCATAACATCAGCAATCCACGCAGCCATTCATCAGCAATAAAGGAAATCCATACCCCAATCAGTCCTAAACCAGCCTCAATACCGAGAAAATAGGAAATGGCAACACTAACGCCCCACATGGACAATATCCCCATATATACTGGAAATTTAACATCTCCAGCTGCTCGCAGTGAACTAATGATAACGAGATTAAACGAACGTCCGGGCTCTAATACTATTGTCAATAAGAGAAGCAATCGGCCTGTTTCGATAATTTGTTCATTATCTGTAAACAATGAAAGCAGCTGTCTTGAGAAAATGAAACTAATCGATGCCATCGTGATCGAGATGACGATGGCGCTGCGCAAACTTTTTAAACAACGTGTATATGCTTCTGTATAGCGTCCGGCCCCGACGAGATGGCCGACAAGAATTTGCGTCCCTTGACTTATCGCAATGCCAAATAAAAAAACAAACATCATAATATTTTGCGTATATACTCTCGTTGTCAACGCTTCTGCTCCAAGCCAAGTAATAAAATACGTAATAAGCATTTGCGCCGTATTGTACGCCAAGTGTTCTCCAGCGGATGGAATTCCGATTTTCAATAGATCCCGGATATGATGAAATGGCCAAGAACGAAGAACAGATAATGAAAATGGCATTTTTGTCCGTTTCAATAATAAAGAAAAGATAACGATCAATCCGATGAGACGGCTGACGGTTGTCGAGATTGCCACCCCTTTTACTCCTAATACTGGAAAATCGAACGGTCCAAAAATAAATAAGTAGTTGCCAATCACATTCAGTATGTTCATGCCGATGGTTACGTACATCGTTTCACGGGTAAAACCATAGCTTTTTAATATAGCTCCAATGGTCATAATGAGCGCTTGAATAAATAAAAATCCGCCGACGATCATTAAATAGTCGTTCGCCTCTGTAAGCAAATGGTTCGATAGTTTCATCGTATATAAAATTGGCTTTCCGAAAAAGAATAGCACACTGCTAAGTACAAGGCCGAACAAAAAGTTAACAGCGATAGAGATGAGCGAAACTTCCACTGCATGCTGCTTTCTTTCAGCCCCCAAATATTGCGCCACTAAGACGGCAGTGGCTAAGGCAATAAAATTAAACATGACAATAATCACAGCAATAATTTGATTCGCTACGCCGACAGCGGCAACAGAGTGATCCGAATACTGGCTTAGCATCAATGTATCGGCATTTCCCATGACCATATATAATAGCGTTTCAATAAAAATCGGCCATGTCAGCGCAAATAAGGAAAGTTTTTTCTGATCGGTGTTCATCAAGACAACTCCTTTAATCATTCCGACTTTAAAACTATATCAAGTTTATCTAGTTTATTGCATAATAAGAAGAGAAAAGAGCGATTTGATTTGTATATTTCCGACATGTGAAAGGATGTTTGGAATGGAATACATAACATTTTCTTTTCCGCCGTTTCCGATTTTTATTAAAGGGGCAGAAAGCGTATTTCCAAAAGGACAAAAACATTTTCGACGGACGTTTTCTGTGTTTGATTTGTTATATGTGAAAAAGGGATGCTTATATATGACAGAAGAAAACAAGGAATTTGCTGTAAAAGAAGGAGAATATCTTATTCTTATTCCGGGAAGAGAGCATTACGGGCATTATCCTTGCACGGAAGAAACACAACTAGTTTGGCTTCATTTTACGATCGAAGGAGGATATGACATTGTTCCAAAACAGTCGTTAAGCTGGCAAAATGTCATTGAGAGGGAAGCAACATATGTCGAGTCGGTTCAATATCGTTTTTGGATACGGCAATATGCGAAAGTAAAGCAAAGGGAACGCATCGAACAATTGCTTCAACAATTAGTCGAGCTGAATGAGGAAAGAGATCCAGATCGTTCATTAAAGCAATTACTCTATTTTGTTGAATTCATTTGGCAATTGCAAAAACAGGAGCTGCATATTCCAAGCGCTTCTGAAAAAGTGTGTGCCGAAGCGGTTGCTTACATCGAACGGCATTATGCTGAACCGATTACGATTCAGCAGCTCGCCCAATCATTACGATTTCATCCTGACTACATTACCCGTTGCATGCAAAAAACAATTGGCATGAGTTTTGTGCAATATTTGAATTATTATCGCTTGTCAAAAGCAAAAAAATGGTTGGCAGAAACGAATGAAACGATTGAAGCGATTGCCAAGAGAGCAGGAATTGAAGATGGCGCCTATTTTTCAAGGCTATTCAAAAAAATAGAAGGAGTTACACCGACAGAATATCGCCGTACTGTGCATCGGATGTAAAAAGAGAAATCGTTTGCGCATTTCAAGATTATCTAGGAAGATGAAAATTTTTATAAAAGAGTTAATTTGAAAAAATGCTTGATAAATAAAACAAGTGTTGTATAATGAAAATAAAAGTGCAACCGTTTTCATTTTGTGCAAACGGTTTCCGAAAATTTATTTGGAGGGGAAACGAAAAATGAAAGCAAAAAAGGTCTTTTTAGCTGCTCTTTCATTATTTTTGTTGTTAAGTGTAGCGTTATTTGGATGTTCTTCATCTAATTCATCTAATGATTCTGGGAACAAAAGCTCAGATGATCAAGTGACAATTGACATTTTCCAATTTAAAGTGGAATTTAAAGATCAATTTGAAAAATTAGCAAAACAATATGAAAAAGAGCATCCGGGTGTCAAAATTAATATTACGACAGTCGGTGGCGGTGAAGACTACGGTCCTGCACTTAAATCAAAATTTGCTTCAGGAGATGAACCGGCGATTTTTAACGTCGGTGGTCCGCAAGATGTGGAAGATTGGTTAGATAAATTGGCTGATTTGTCAGATACAAAAGCTGCATCCCTAGCTCTTGAAGGAACGCTTGATGGGGTTAAGAAAGGCGATCAAATTTTAGGACTTCCATATAACCAAGAAGGATATGGACTAATTTATAATAAAGAAATATTTAAAAAAGCGGGTATTGATCCAAAAAATATTAAGTCTTTTTCTGATTTAGAAAATGCAGTCAAAAAACTGGACAAAGAAAAAAAATCTTTAGGCATTGATGCTGTTTTTGCTTTTCCTGCTAAAGAAACTTGGGTAACTGGGCTTCACCTATCTAATGTATTTTTAGCGCCTGAATTTGATTCAAATGTTGTAAACGCATTTAATGCAAAAACCGTTGAATTTAAGTACGGCGATGCAATGAAAAAATTAATTGATTTACAAAATAAATATTCTGTGCAGCCTACTGTAAGTCTAGATTATTCGCAGCAAGTGGAAGAATTATTTTCTACGGGACGTGTAGCGATCATTCAACAGGGGAACTGGGTATATAACTCAATCGCAGATATCGATCCAGAATTAGCAGAGAAAAATATCGGCATTTTGCCAATACCAATTGAAGGATATAAAGAGGATGTCATTCCAGTCGGTGTTCCGATGTATTGGGCAGTAAACAAAAATAAAGATGAAAAAGTAGTAAAAGAATCGAAAAAATTCTTAGATTGGTTATACACATCTGATGAAGGAAAAGAAATTGTTTTGAATGAATTTAAATTTATTCCGGCGTATGATGGATATGATTCTTCGGAAATTTCTGACCCACTATCTAAAGAAATTTATGATTATGCTCAACAAGGAAAAACGATTGGTTGGGTATTCATGGGATATCCAACAGGATGGGGCATGGATAAGTTAGGTGTAAATATCCAAAAATATGTAAGCGGAAAGATGAAATGGGATGAATTAATTGCAAATTCTAAAAAAGAATGGGAAGAAGCAAGAAATAAATAAATCAGGCGTGTTGATTTAACTAATAAAAACCAGTTACGATCGGTCCTTCAAATGGCTTTTCTATCGACTGGGCATGTGGTATCGCATGCCCCACTCTCATTTGAATAGTAAAATAATTGATTATTGTGGCATAGAAGAAAATAACACTATGGTAAGTTGCTTTGTTTTCTTCTATTTCTCTGTTAAATGGGAGACGGAACGAAAATACACTCAAATTTTTTGATGAAATCTACCTATATTTTTTAAGTCTTCTTGTCAGTTTAGTTATATTGGAGGCGTTTTCCATGAGAAAACAACCATTATGGTACTGGCTGTTCTTGGCTCCAGTTCTTATAGCGCTAACCGTTGTTGTAATCATACCGTTTATTTTGGGTTTATACTACTCTTTCACTAATTGGAATGGGATTCAAAGTACTGAATTTGTGGGATTTAAGCATTATATAAATGTTTTTCAAGACAAGGAATTTTTACACTCCCTTTGGTTTACAACCAAGTTTTCTATTGCGTCTGTGCTCTTTATTAATTTGTTTGGATTGACTCTTGCGTTAATTGTCACTCAAAAAATAAAAACGTATAAAATTCTTCGAACGATCTTTTTTATGCCGAATTTAATAGGAGGTTTAATACTCGGTTTTATTTGGCAATTCATTTTTATTAAAGTGTTTGCTAATGTAGGAAATTACCTGCACATAGAAAGTTTAAAAGGCTGGTTATCGACACCAGAAACAGGTTTTTGGGGACTTGTTATTTTAATGAGCTGGCAAATGGCAGGCTACATTATGGTTATTTATATTGCATATTTAGAAAGCATCCCGCAAGAGTTATTAGAAGCTGCCGAGATCGATGGAGCTAATCGCTTCCAACGTTTTCGCCATATTACTTTTCCGCTTGTAGCGCCAGCTTTTACCGTAAGTTTATTTTTAACATTATCCAACTCTTTTAAACTGTATGACCAGAACTTATCTTTAACAGGCGGAGGCCCTTATAACTCCACACAGATGATCGCAATGGAGATTTTTAAAACAGCATTTAGCGAAAACCAAATGGCTTATGCGCAATCAAAAGCGGTGATATTTTTTGTGATTGTTGCCGTAATTTCCTTGACTCAAGTGTATTTCAATAAAAAAAGGGAAGTGGAGATGTAATGAGGAGAGCACAGAAGTACGTTGTTGAAATCCTCGGGGTTATTTTAGCTCTAATTTGGCTAGCTCCGTTTTATTTAATGATTGTAAACTCTTTCAAGACAAAGAGAGAAATATTTACAGATACTTTGCGATTACCTGAAACATTTACATTTGAAAATTATGTTGAAGCTTTTCAAGAGCTGGATTTTGTGAAAACTTTTTTTAATTCCTTGCTCATTACCATTGTCAGTGTCAGCATCATCATTATATTTTCATCCATGGCAGCTTATGCGCTTTCAAGACGAAAAGGAAAAATGAGTTCTTTATTATTTTTCATCTTTGTTGGAGCGATGCTCATTCCATTTCAGTCCGTCATGATCCTTTTGATTTATATTTTTGGGCAGATGGATATGTTAAATAGAATTGGATTAATATTCATGTATTTAGGGTTTGGATGCAGTCTTTCTATCTTCCTTTATCATGGGACATTAAATGGCATTCCAAAGTCATTAGATGAAGCGGCAATCATAGATGGGGCTAATCGTTTTCAAGTGTTTTGGCATATTATATTTCCGATGCTTAAACCGATCACTGTTACCGTTGCAATCTTAAATACCATTTGGATATGGAACGATTATTTGTTGCCTTCGCTTGTGATCAATAAAGAAGGAATGCATACGATCCCTCTAAAAATGTTCTTCTTCTTTGGAGAATACACGAAACAATGGCATTTGGCTCTTGCGGGGTTAACAATTGCAATCCTTCCAGTCATTATTGGATATTTCTTTGCGCAAAAACAGATTATAAAAGGAGTGTCGGAGGGGGCAGTGAAATAACGTTTATAAAAAGCGCCCCCGTTTCCTTCATTTTTCTGTTCATTTAGTGTAATCGTTTTAGAAATTGCTGTATAATAAATTCCCCCCTTTTTATATACTCATTAGGTGGAACAAAAGGGTAATAACCGTTATGATAAGAATGGTATTACCCCTTTCCGATAAAGCAAACAATACTACGATTAAAGGGGGGAAACGGAAATGGGGAATCGAGTATTCGCTTTATTTATGCTTCCGTTTCTTCTTTTTTGTGCGGTTCCGGTACAAGCTGCTGAAAAAGAAGAACGGACATGGCAAGATGAGGCAATTTATTTTATTATGGTCGACCGCTTTAACAACATGGATCCGACGAATGACCAAGACGTTAATGTCAATGATCCAAAAGGATATCACGGCGGTGATTTAAAAGGAGTGACCGCCAAACTAGACTACATTAAAGATATGGGATTTACGGCGATTTGGCTGACACCGATTTTTAAAAATGAACCGGGCGGCTATCATGGGTATTGGATTCAAGACTTTTACAAAGTCGATCCGCATTTTGGCACGATGGAAGATTTAAAAACGTTAGTGAAAGAAGCGCATAAACGCAACATGAAGGTGATTCTGGATTTTGTCGCCAACCATACCGGCTACCACCATCCATGGCTGAACGACCCAGCGAAGAAAGATTGGTTTCATGAGAAAAACGACATTTTTAACTGGGATGACCAACAACAAGTGGAAAACGGCTGGGTGTTCGGACTGCCTGATTTAGCGCAAGAAAATCCACAAGTAAAGCGCTATTTAATCAATATGGCCAAATGGTGGATTAAAGAAACGGACATTGACGGTTATCGCCTTGATACAGTCAAACACGTCCCGAAATCGTTTTGGCAAGAGTTTGCCAAAGAAGTGAAATCGGTGAAAAAAGACTTTTTCCTGCTTGGAGAAGTATGGAATGATGACCCGCGTTATATTGCCGACTATGGAAAATACGGCATCGACGGGTTTGTCGATTATCCGCTTTACAACGAAATCACGAAAGTGTTCAGCAAGCGCGATCAATCGTTGCGGCCGCTTTACGACGTATGGGAGTATGACAAAACATTTTACGATCGCCCGTATTTGCTTGGAACATTTTTAGACAATCATGATACGGTACGTTTTACAAGACTTGCGATAGAAAATAAGCAAAATCCAATAACGAGAATTAAGCTCGGTTTAACGTATTTGTTCTCTGCACCGGGCATTCCGATTATGTATTATGGAACAGAAATTGCAATGGACGGCGGGAACGATCCGGATAATCGTCGCTTAATGAATTTCCGTACTGACAAGGAAATCATTGATTATATTAAAAAATTAGGGGAACTGCGCCAACAGCTACCATCGCTACGGCGCGGCGATTTTACATTGTTATATGAAAAAAACGGTATGGCTGTCTTTAAGCGGACGTATAAAGACGAAACAGCGGTCATTGCCATTAACAATACCGGAAAAACACGAAAGGTTCATTTGACAAACAATCAACTTGCCCCGGGAAAAGAACTACGCGGACTGCTGGCAGGAGATTTAGTCCGAAGCGATCGCGACGGATATGATCTCATTTTAAATCGCGAGACAGCGGAAATTTATGTGCTTGCGAAAAAGACGGGGCTCAATATTCCATTTATTGCAACGTTAATTGCCATTTATGTGCTATTTGGTTGTTTTTATATTATGTAAAGAATAGGTCAAAACAGACAACCTAGGAGGGAAAAAAGATGCTCGAGGATACAAGCTTCGCCATTCAGCCGGAACAAGATGACAAAACGCAAGAAACGCACCGGATCGACATCGGGAATATGCATACATTTTCTCATAAGGAACACGTATTTTCATTCCATTGCGACACAGGAATCGTCAAAATTCGATTTTACCG
>JAAROH010008156.1_pt1 | contig 13666 bp, 9 predicted proteins | sample 7248631 | NCBI WGS metagenome assembly JAAROH01 (sample SAMN09772309, study PRJNA484901) | compost metagenome | isolation source: Vermicomposting unit | place: India
TCCTTTTTTGTTTAGTTGTCAATTTATGTTAGCAAATTTGCTCATCTACAGTTATCTAAAAAACATTACTACTAGTGAGGCATGCGGAATAGAAATAATAAGACAATCTACCTTTAAAGGACCATCAACAGCTACCATGTCTGTAAAACAAGGTGTTTCTGCCACATGGTCATCGAACACAAATATAAGCGCTGAAACAGTTTCAGCAACGTTGGGATTTAATGTGACAAAATCTTATGAAGTTACAGACACCTATCAAATTCGAGTTCCAGCGGGAAAAACCTATACCATTATTGCTAGACCGTATTACAAAGTTTATAATTTTGATGTTTGGTACGACCCCCTTATTGGATGGGATTCTAAAGTAGGATATGGATATGCAGCTAAACCTGTAGGGGTGTGCTTTTATTACTATGAGTAATGTTCTGTTATCAGTAAGAATACAGAAGCAAGTTTTCCATGAAACTTGCTTTTGTTTTTGTTCTTCATCTAAGACTCAAGAAAAACAATGGGATTCGCCTGATTGGCGATCAATCACAAAGAACGAAGTTATGGTGTTGCAAGGTTTTTCAATTTTTGAGACACTGGTAGAGAGTAGCATTTGTAAATCACCAGCCTTCTAGCATAAACGGCCGTTAAAAAGGAGGTATACAAAAATATGTTCAAAGACCCTAGCAGGATGAAGTTTGTTTCACTCATTCTTTCTCTCATTGGATTGTTGCTCATGTTAAACAGCCCTGAATTGGGGAGTCGGCTTGCATCATCATGGGTTCGATCGATGGGCGGCTCTGTCGACTCTCAAGAATACTTGCAAATGCTAAAGGAATATATAAGCACGTATAAGACGCTCGGGGGAATTTTGTTGTTTGTAGGCTTGTTTTCTTTTCTTAACCATCGCTACCCGTAACGTCGTGTTTGTTCGTGCATCGAGAAGTCTGTTTTTGTGCACATTGGCACCTTTCCAATATAAGCGGCGTCGCAGGATGATGGCAAGTATCTCTTCTCTTATTTTGAATATGTTTCCACAAGAAAAGGTGAAAATTCCCCAACCGTCCCCAGCCAGCGAAAAAGAAGGAGCCTGCACATCGCAGGCTCCTCTTTTCCTTCCCTAATCAGCTTTCCAGCAGCAAGTCTTCCGGATTTTCGATCAAGTCTTTCACCGTTTTTAAGAACCCTACGGCCTCTTTGCCGTCGATGATGCGGTGATCGTACGACAGGGCGACGTACATCATCGGTCGGTTTTCGATCCGTTCCTCATCGATAGCGACCGGGCGCAGTTTGATGGAATGCATTCCTAAAATGCCGACTTGCGGGCCATTTAAGAGCGGGGTCGACAGAAGCGAGCCGAACACGCCGCCGTTTGTGATCGTAAACGTGCCGCCTTGCAAATCGGCAAGCGACAGCTTGTTGCTGCGCGCTTTCGCCGCCAGCTCAGCGATATCGCGCTCGATTTCGGCGAAGTTTTTCCGGTCGCAGTCGCGCACGACCGGAACGACAAGCCCTTCGTCGGTCGACACGGCAACGCCGATATCATAATATTTTTTCAGCAAAATTTCATCGCCTTGAATTTCAGCATTGACATACGGATATTTTTTCAGCGCCGCCACGGCTGCTTTGACGAAAAACGACATGAAGCCGAGGCGCACGTCATGCTCTTCGAAAAATTTGTCTTTTTTCCGTTTGCGCAGCTCGATGACGGCGGACATATCAATTTCGTTAAACGTCGTCAACATCGCCGTCGTTTGCGTCACTTCGAGCAGCCGTTTGGCGATCGTTTGCCGACGGCGCGACATTTTTTCGCGGATAACCGGCTTGCCGCTTTCCGGAGTTGGCGTTGGCGTCGAAACGGATGGCGCCGTCGGAGCCGGTTGCGGCGCCGCTTGCGGCGCGGCGGCCGACTGAGCGGCAAACGAAGCGACATCTTGCTTGCGGACGCGCCCAAGCGGATCAACGGTCGGCACTTGCGTCAAATCAATGCCTTTTTCGCGCGCCATTTTCCGCGCCGCCGGCGAAGCGATCGGGCGCTGTCCTGGCGCTTGGGCGACAGCGGCCGGCTGCGGCGCCTTTTGGTCCGCGCGGGCGTCCGGCATGGCCGGCTCCGTTTCAGCGGCCGGCTGCGATGCCGCTTGCGGGGCGGCCGCTGGGGCTGCTGCTCCTTCACCAATAACGGCGATCGCTTGGCCGACGGCGACCGTGTCGCCTTCATTTGCCAACAGCTGATGCAAAACGCCCGACTCTTCGGCCATGATTTCAACGTTCACTTTATCCGTTTCCAACTCGCAAATCGACTCGCCTTTTTCCACGTAGTCGCCCGGCTTTTTCAACCATTGAGCGATGGTGCCTTCGGTGATGGACTCTGCTAGTTCCGGGACTTTGATTTCAGCCACGTTGATGCCCTCCTCAAACGTTCCATAATCATCATTCATGTTTCGTTAATGCACAGCGGATAATGCGCTCCTGCTCTTTCCGGTGAACGACCGGATCGCCTTCCGCCGGGCTCGCGCGCCGGCGCCGTCCGATGTAGCTGACATCGACGCCAGCGGGCGCCAAAGCCCGCAAGCGCGGTTCCATGTACGTCCAAGCGCCCATATTTTTCGGCTCTTCTTGCACCCAGACGATCTCTTTCACGTTCGGATAGCGGGCGATGATGCCTTTCAACGCTTCTTCCGGGAACGGGTACAGCTCCTCGATGCGCACGATGTGCAGCCAATCTAGCCCTTCCATTTTGTTCAACTGCTCCGCCAAATCGATCATCAGTTTGCCGGTGCCGAATACGATTCGCTCCACTTTGCCGGCGTCCGTCCCTAGCCCCGGCTGCTCAAGCACCGGAGAGAACGAGCCGTTCACGAACGCATCGGCATCCGATGAAGCCAGCGGATGACGAAGCAGGCTCTTCGGCGTCATGATGATGAGCGGACGCACCTCTTCTTTTTGCAACAGTGCCGCTTGCCGGCGCAAAATATGGAAATATTGCGCCGAAGTAGACAAGTTGGCGACCGTCCAGTTGTTTTCCGCGGCCAGCTGCAAAAACCGCTCGACGCGCCCGCTTGAATGCTCCGGTCCTTGCCCTTCGTAGCCGTGCGGCAAAAGCATGACAAGCCCGGACTTTTGTCCCCATTTCGCCCGTCCTGATGAGATAAACTGGTCGAACATCACCTGCGCCATGTTGGCAAAATCGCCAAACTGCGCTTCCCAAAGCACGAGCGTCTCCGGCGCGTAGACGTTATAGCCGTATTCATAGCCGAGCACGGCCGCTTCTGTCAACGGGCTGTTGTACACGACAAACGAAGCTTTCGCGCCGCTGATGTGATGAAGCGGAACATACTCTTTGCCCGTTTTCACATCGTGCAGCACCAAATGGCGCTGGGCAAACGTGCCGCGCTGCGAATCTTGGCCGGTCAAGCGGATCGGCACGCCGTCTTGCAAAATCGTGGCAAACGCCAACGTTTCCGCGTGCGCCCAGTCGATGTTGCCATTTTCGGCAAAGACGCCGCTGCGCCGTTTGAGAATGCGCTCCAGCTTGGTAAACACATGCAAGTCGGCCGGGAACTGGAGCAGCTCCTCGTTGATGCGATGAAGCACGTCTTTCGCCACACCTGTTTTCACTTCCGGCAGCCGATCGACGACCGGTTTGGGCGGATCCATAATGAAATCGAGCTCATCTTCGTTTTTCGGCACCCGCTCATAAGCGATTTTCAGCCGTTCGGCGACCTCGTGCTCCATTTCTTCCACTTCTTGCTCCGTCAAAATCCCTTTTTCAACCAATTTTTGGGCATACCATTGACGCACGGTCGGATGTTGGCTGATGAGTTGATACATCATCGGATTCGTCGCCATCGGCTCATCCATTTCGTTATGGCCGAAGCGGCGATAGCCAATCAAATCGATGACAACGTCTTTCTTAAACCGCTGGCGGTACGCAAACGCCAAGCACGCCGCCGCCAAACAGGCCTCTGGATCGTCGGCGTTGACGTGCACCACCGGCACTTCGAACCCTTTCGCCATATCGGACGCATACGTTGTCGAGCGCGAGTCATGGCTTTCCGTTGTAAAGCCGATCATGTTGTTGGCGATGATATGGATCGTCCCTCCGGTCGTATAGCCGCGCAGCTGGCTGAGGTTGAACGTCTCAGCCACAATCCCTTGCCCCGGAAACGCCGCATCGCCGTGAATCAAAATGGCAAATGACGCGTCCGTATTTTGCGCCGGCACGCCTGGGTTCGCCCGATCTTCCTGAGCGGCGCGCGTGTAGCCGAGCACAACGGGATTGACGACCTCAAGATGGCTTGGATTGTTGGCGAGCGTGATCCGCATCGTATGGGCGTTTTGATTGCGCAAACGGCGGGCAGCTCCCAAGTGATACTTGACGTCGCCCGTCCAGCCATAAGTGATGGAAACGGCTCCTTCTGACGGGATAAAGTTTTTGCTTTCCGCATGCTGGAATTCAGCGAAAATCATTTCGTACGGCTTGCCAAGCACATGGGCAAGCACGTTCAGCCGGCCGCGGTGCGCCATGCCGATGTTGACCGCGTCGACTTCATGCTCGATCGCTTGGCGAACCAACTCGTCCAATAGCGGCACCATGGCGTCCAAGCCTTCAATGGAAAACCGCTTTTGCCCGACAAACGTCCGATGGATGAACTTTTCAAATCCTTCCACTTCCGTCAGACGGCGCAACAAAGCGACCCGCTCTTTGTTCGCCAAGCTCGGGTAGTACGCTCCGGATTCTATTTGCTGGATGAGCCAGTTCCGTTCTTCTAGATTATGTACTTGCGAGAATTCAAAGGCGATTTTATCGGTATAGATTTTGCGCAAGTGCAAGATGGCGTCCCAGCCGTTTTTGACATGCGCCGGGGCATGCGGGCAAAGAAACGCAACCGGAATGCGCTTCAAATCGTCTTCGGTTAAATCATACTCCTCCAGCTCTAAACGGCGCAACGTTTTCTCCTCTTTGACGAGCGGATTCGTGTCCGCTGCCAAGTGACCGTAATGGCGGATGTTGTCCGCCAGCTTGACGGCGGCGACAAGCTTGCTGAATACGGTCGGTGTTTCCGGCAGCCGGAACGTTTGATGCGTTTTCGTTGCTTCCTCCGCTTCGGAAGAAACCGGTTCTTCCAACAGCGGCGCCCCCCACTGTTCAAACAGCTGCTTCAGTTCTGGGTCGACGCTGTTCGGGTCATCGAGGTACTGTTCGTACATTTCGATGACGTAACCGAGGTTCGGCCCGTAAAACTGGCTCCACGGTTGAGCATAGTTGGTCTGATTTGCCATCGTGAAAAAACCTCCAACTTGTTTTCATATCCCTCGGGTCAAGCTAACAGCAGTTAGCAAGACGCCGCACTCCCATTTGGCTACCATTATTCCCGAATGAACGGCAAATTAACGACAATAAACGTTTTCACTGTTTATTTTAACACTATTGCCCGTTAAAATCGACGCAGAAACTTAAAAAAATTCAACTCATTATCATTGTTGGAATAGTGAGAATCAACAAAATATAATGTCAGCACTAATGATTTCCTCGACGTCATTATGACCGTATTTGTGAGAATCAGTAAAATATAATGTCAGCACCCCATAAAAAAGCGAAAATGGGGCAGTGAAGTGGCTGACAAACCAATCGCGTTTGTATCATCGCGGGTAAGAACATGGTAAAAGTGAGCGACTTCCCTCGGTCGTGACATGAACGTTGCGGAAAACGAACTTGATGTTGCAACGTTTTTCAGCCTAAGACATAAAGCTAAAAAACCGATATGCCTTTTTCACCCTTCCTCCTCGCTCAAGAGTCTGTCCCATCTATGTTACTGCCCCCCTTAATCAACAGACAGGTAAGGCCTGTCCACTGAAAAGGGGGGCATTCAAACCAAGGTAACGTTATGCAAGTTTGAATTTTTCTACCAACTGTTTTAATTGGCGACTCATTTCGCTTAATGCCTCAGCCGATTCTGTCACTGTTGCCAGCGCCTGCAGTTGATCGTCAGCTGAAGCAGCTACTTCCTCGGCCGCGGCGGCAGACTGCTGAGCAATAGCAGCAATATTTTGCATAGCATGGATGACATCGTCTTTGCTTTCATTCATTCGTTTCGCTTCTTCCATCACATTCGTAAGAGCATTGGCTAACTGCTCCATCATCTGAGTAATTTTTACAAACGAATCACCAGTAATATGAACAGCTTCCCGTTGCTCATGATAAGCTTGTTTTGAACGGTTTACTGCCTCAATAGCCAATCCGGCTTGCTGTTGGATAGCAACAATTGTTCCACGAATCATTTCCGTCGCCTTGGCCGATTGTTCTGCTAATTTGCGCACTTCATCGGCAACCACGGCAAACCCTTTGCCATGCTCTCCAGCGCGAGCCGCCTCGATGCTGGCGTTTAATGCCAATAAGTTCGTTTGTCCAGAAATAGCTGTAATTGTTTGAATGACTTCATCGATCTCAGCCATCTTTTTCACTAAATCATCAATGACGTGTTCCACCGATTCCAGTTCGTTTTTCGCTTCTTCAGATTTTGTTTGCAATTGATTTAAATGCTCCAGCCCTTCATAGCTTACCGTCTTCGTTTCAGAGGACAACGATTCCATGCTTGATGTCGCTGTGGTCACCGATTCAATTTGTTGTGACAATGATGATGTCCGTTCGTTCATTGTATCGAGACTCTCTGCTTGTTCGCTTGTTCCTTTGGCGATCTCACCAATAGCATTTGTGACTTGTTCACTCGTGGACATCGTCTCTTCAGCTACAGAGCTAAAATGATCAGCCGAGGCAGAAAGCTCTTGGACCGAACGGTTCACTTCTCCTATTAATTCCCTCATGTGCTCAATCATTTTATTAAAATAGCGAGCCAAATCACCAATTTCGTCTTTTGACTCAATGTTCACATGGGCAGTCAAATCGCCTTCAGCTGCTTTTTCCACTTGTGCTTGTAACGCGGCAATCGGCCGAGTAATAGAGCGAGCCAAGAAGTACACGGCTGTCGATGAAACGATCAAGGCGATAATTGTAATGATAATCATATGTGTTCCAAGTTCATTGCTCATTGCCAATAAGTATTTTTGTTTATATACGACTCCTACTTTCCATCCTAATTCGGGAATCGTGGTAAAATACACGATTCGTTCTTCGCCTTCACGTTGAAATTGGCGCGAACCACTGACATGTTCAAGCATATATTGAACTTCTCGATCATTGGCCATATTTTTTCCTTTGAATTCTGGATGGACAACTGCAACTCCTTTTTTGTCAAATAGTACCGGATAACCTTTGTAGCCAACGTCGGTAGCGCGCACGATCTTTTCCACGGAATCCAGTGACATATCGATGCCGATCACACCCATTGTATGTCCATTCTCACTGACAGCTTTGGCTAAAGTTACGACATATTTTCCTGTAATGGCATCAATGTACGGCTCCGTCCATACGACTTCATCAGGACGTTTTACAGCTTCTTTGTACCATACCCGAGTAGTTGGATCATAGCCCTTTGGGAATTGTGCATAGGGCGTCACGTAAATACGTTTTTGCTCTGTTCCCATATAAATGTATTGCACGCTTCGATTGAGCTGCAAGAAAGTTTGAAACTGCTTTTGCAATTCTCCCCATTGCTTCTCGTTATGCAACATCTCCATTGCGGAAGGGGAATGCGCCAGCTGCACTAACCCATTTTCCTCACTCTGAAAACTAAGATGTATATCCCTTAGTAAACTCTCAATGGCGGATTGTGCGCGCTGTTTTGCATCCGCATTGACCATGGAGCGCATTTGCATCACTCCGACAAACTGGGTGACTGCCAACGAGAGAACTAATAAAGTTACCATTAAGACAATGAGTTTGCTTCGCAATGTTCGAAACACAGTCTATTTCTCCCCTCTATTTCCTCTTTTTGTCGAACTACGTTTCATTATAGAAGGACAATCGTCCCCCGTCTATAGGATTAGCTTCTTATTCATAAATCTTTCCTTGATACTAGGGATCCTTCGTTGCTCGCTGAAAAACAAAAAAAGCGCGGCGAACACGAATGTCACCGCGCCCTCATTTAGGCGATATGGAACGTTTGTTTGATCAACGCTACCACTTCCTCCGCCGTGCCGAGCGACAGCACCGTCTCTTTAATGCGGGCCGCTTCTTCTTTCGTCAGCTGTTTCAACTGAGCGCGCGCCGGCAAAATCGAAGTGGCGCTCATGCTGAACTCATCGAGGCCAAGGGCGAGCAAAATCGGAATCGCAATCGGGTCGCCAGCCATTTCCCCGCACATGCCAACCCATTTCCCCTCGCGGTGGGCGGCGTCGATGACGTGGCTGATGAGCCGCAAAATCGCCGGATTGTACGGTTGATATAAATACGAAACGCGCTCATTCATCCGGTCGGCGGCCATCGTATATTGGATTAAGTCGTTCGTGCCGATGCTGAAAAAGTCGACTTCTTTCGCGAACTGATCGGCCATCACCGCCGCGGCCGGGATCTCCACCATCATGCCGACTTCAATCCCATCGGCGACCGGCACACCTTGGCGGAGGAGCGCCTCTTTTTCTTCAAGCAAAATCGCTTTCGCTTGGCGGAATTCCTCGAGCGTGGCAATCATCGGGAACATGATTTTCAAGTTGCCGTGCACGCTCGCCCGCAGCAAGGCGCGCAGCTGGGTGCGGAACATGTCTTGCATTTCCAAGCAAAGCCGAATCGCCCGGAACCCTAAAAACGGGTTCATTTCTTTTGGCAAGTTTAAATACGGGAGCTCTTTATCGCCGCCGATGTCAAGCGTGCGGACGACGACCGGTTTGCCATTCATTTGTTCAAGCACCGTTTGGTAGGCAGCAACCTGCTCTTCCTCCGTCGGCAGCTCCGAGCGGCCCATGTATAAAAACTCGGTCCGGTACAAGCCGATGCCTTCCGCTCCGTTTGCCAGCGCCCCTTTTACATCGTCCGGCGTGCCGATGTTGGCCGCCAGCTCAACGTGGACGCCGTCGGCCGTCACCGTCGGCTCATCGACGAGTTTCGCCCATTCCGCCTTTTGCGCCTCATAGCGGGCTCGTTTTTCTTCATAATGGGCGAGCCGCTCCGGCGCCGGATTGATGACGACTTGTCCATCGAGCCCATCGATGACGACGATATCGCCGTTTTTCACTTCCGCCGTCACCGCCTTCGTGCCGACGACGGCCGGGATTTCGAGCGAGCGGGCCATAATGGCCGAATGCGATGTCCGTCCGCCGATGTCGGTCGCAAACCCCTTGACATATTGCCGGTCGAGCTGCGCCGTATCGGACGGCGTCAAATCTTCGGCGATAATGACGACTTCCTCAGAAATGAGGCTCGGGTTCGAGATCGTGACCCCGAGCAGATGGGCGAGGACGCGTTTCGTGACATCGCGGATGTCGGCAGCCCGCTCCTTCATGTATTCATTGTCCATTCCTTCGAACATGGAAATGAAAAACGAGGCGGTTTCCTCAAGCGCATACTCGGCATTCACTTGTTCGGTTTGAATTTTTTCTTTGATCGGGTTCAACAGTTCCGGATCATCAAGCACAAGCAAATGGGCGGCAAAAATGGCGGCTTTGTCTTCGCCGAGCTTCTCTAACGCGTGCTGTTTGATCGCCTCGAGCTCTTCTTTCGCCTTGACGACCGCCGCCTCAAGCCGCGCCACTTCCGCGTCGACGTCAGCGATCGTTCGCTTTTCAGCCGCCAAATGAGGGGTTTCTAAGCGGTATGCCTTGGCAATGGCAATACCGCTCGATGCAGCAATCCCATGGATGGTTTTTTCCATTACTGCGCGAGACCCTCTTTCGCCAACGTGTCCGTCAATGCTGCCATCGCTTCTGCTGCATCGGCCCCTTCCGCCGTAATTTTAATCGTTGCCCCTTTCGGAATGCCAAGCGACATCACGCCCATGATCGATTTCAAGTTGACGGTTTTCCCGTTGTATTCAAGTTGGATTTCACTGTTAAATTTGCTCGCCGTTTGCACTAAAACCGTCGCCGGGCGGGCATGGATGCCGGAGTCAGAAATGACTTGAAACGTTTTTTCTGCCATCGTTCATCAATCCCCTTTTCTTTCATCATTATTTTCCTTGCCATCATATCAAATGCTGGAGCGAGGAGGCAACGGAAAACGCTTGTCCTCCCGCCCCAACCGATCAGCCGGCTGTTCAGCCGATTTCCACGACACCGTCTTCTCCTTGAGCGACCGTGCCTTGCTTATGGACGCGCACCGTCTCGCCCGCTTGTAAGTTCGTGAAAATGACCGGCGTCACGATCGATGGCGCGTTCTGCTTCACATAGTCGAGGTCAACGCGCAAAATCGGCTGTCCTTTTGTCACCGCGTCGCCCTCTTTTACGAGCGCTTCAAACCCTTCGCCATTCAGTTTCACGGTGTCAATCCCAAAGTGGATCAACACTTCATGGCCTCCGACGGATTGAATGCCGATCGCGTGCTTGGTCGGGAATACGTTCAAGATTTTCCCGTCCACCGGGGAAACGACAGTGCCCTCCGTTGGCATAACCGCAAAGCCGTCGCCCATCATTTTTTGCGAAAACACCTGATCCGGCACCTCGGACAGCGGGACGATTTCCCCGGCGAGCGGCGAGGCGATCCGTTCCGCCTGCGCTGCGGCCGGCGCCGCTTCCTTCGCTTCCTCTTTCGCTTTGACCGGCGTTTTTCCTTGCATAATGTCTTGAATCTGTCCTTTTAAGATGTCCGATTTCGGTCCAAAAATCGCCTGCACGTTGTTGCCAACTTCGAGCACCCCGGCGGCGCCGAGCGCTTTCAGCCGCTCCTTATCCACTTGACCGATGTCATGAACCGAGACGCGGAGGCGGGTGATGCACGCATCCAAATGTTCGATGTTTTCTTTCCCGCCTAAAGCGGCCAGCACTTCATACGGCAGATCGCCGGCGGCCGCCTCGGTCTGCGGCGCTTCGTCAACCGTTTTTTCACGTCCCGGCGTCGCCAAATCCCACTTGCGGATGGCAAAGCGGAATCCGAAGTAATAAATGACGGCGAACACCAAGCCAACCGGAATGACAAGCCACCAAGCCGTCCGGTTCGGCAAGACGCCAAACAGCAGGAAGTCAATCACGCCGCCGGAGAACGTCATCCCGATTTTGACATTCAGCAGGTGCATGATCATAAACGACAAGCCGGCAAAGACGCAGTGAATGGCAAACAGCGCCGGAGCAACGAACAAGAACGAAAATTCGATCGGTTCGGTAATCCCGGTCAAAAACGACGTTAACGCCGCCGACCCCATGATACCAGCCACGACCTTTTTGTTTTCCGGACGCGCTTCATGATAAATGGCGAGCGCCGCTGCCGGAAGACCGAACATCATAAACGGAAACTTCCCGGTCATGAACGTGCCAGCCGTCAGCTTTACTCCGTCTTTCAGCTGCTCGAAAAAGATTTTTTGATCGCCGTGAATGACTTGGCCGGCCTTGTTGACATATTGACCGAATTCAAACCAAAACGGCGCATAGAAAATATGATGAAGCCCAAACGGGATCAGCGCCCGTTCGATGACGCCGAAAATGAACGCCGCCAGCGGCTTGTTCGCGTCAATCATGTTATGCGAGAAAGCGTTGAGCCCGTGTTGGATCGGCGGCCAAATGAACGTCATCAAAATGCCAAGCACGACCGCCGATGCCGCTGTCACAATCGGCACAAAACGCTTGCCGGCGAAAAAGCCGAGATATTGCGGCAACTCAATATTGAAATACTTGTTGTACATGTACGCCGCCAAAATCCCAACGATGATCCCGCCGAAAACACCCGTTTGCAATGTCGGAATGCCGAGAATGTTGGCATAGGACGGGTCAGATCCAACCATATCGGCGCTGACGCCTAAAATGACGCTCATGGTGACGTTCATGATCAAATAGCCGATGATTGCGGCCAAGCCGGCCACTCCATCTCCTCCGGCCAAGCCGATCGCCACCCCGACGGCGAACAAGAGCGACAAGTTCGAGAAAACAATGCCGCCTGCTTGCTCCATCACGTTGGAGACAAGCACAATCCAATCGGCTTTTAAAGCCGGGATTTTATCGGTCAGCGCCGGATTTTTCAAAGCGTTACCAAACGCCAGCAAAATCCCGGCCGCCGGCAAAATGGCCACCGGAAGCATAAGCGCTTTCCCGACTTTTTGCAGCGTGCCAAACGCTCGTTTCATGTGACACCCTCCTTTAGGTTCCTTTTCTTAAGTTTTGCAGCAAACGGCAAATTCATGTACCGAAAATGGCGCGGTGGGCGATCCGCAGCAAAACGGAGCAGCAGGGAGAAAGCGCCTTCGATCTAGGGCGTGGCTTTGCCGGCGCAAAATTAGCCCATCGGCACAAAAACGGCCCTTGAAATCAGCCAGCGCAACAAAAAAAGCATGAATAAAGAGCAGCAAAAAAGAACGCTTACAACAGCCAGCAAACGCCAGCTGCTTTTGTCCCTTTTTGCCCTCTTTACTCATGCCTGATCGAATCAGTAACACGTAAAGCAAGGCAGCGTTATGCCGTTGTTTCGCTTTTTTTCTCCGCCAGCCGCTGCAAATGCAACGTCAAATAGACCGCCTCCGCATCATCTGCGGGCTGACGAATCGTTTGCTGCATGACCTTGATCAGCTTCCACGCTAAATTGTAGCATAGCGGATACGCTTCTTTCAAGATTTTCGACAAATTTTTTGGTTCTTCGACTTTTTCCCCTTTTTTCATCCGCTCAATCGCATAGCGCAAATGGCGGACAAATCGCAAATAGTGAATGCTCTCGCGGTCGATCTCAACCCCGAGCTGCTGTTCGACGATCTCAACAAGCTTGGCGATCAACTGCGAATACTGGTTGGCTTCCGATACCGTTTGTTTCGAAATGGCGCTATGAATATGAAGAGCGATAAAACCTGTTTCCCCTTCCGGCAACACGACGCCAAGCCGCCGTTCAATCATGCCGGCCACTTCACCGGCGATTTCATATTCGAGCGGATACAAGCTTTTCGTTTCTGCCAAAAACGGGTTTTTGACGTCAAGCCCTTGCTCGAGCCGTTTGAGCGTAAAAGCGATATGGTCGGTCAGCGCCACGTGAATATGCTCATCGAGCGGCGCGTCCACGCGCCGTGTAATATGCTGAATCACCTCGTTCATCAAGGCGATCAATTCTTCGCTCAGTTCAGGCAGCAGCTTTTTATACTGCTCTTGTTCACGCTCATTTTTCAGCACAAAACATTTTTCCACTGCGCTCTCAGCAATTTCATCCCCCCGTTTTTTGCCGAAGCCGATCCCCTTGCCGATCAAAACGACTTCGCCATACGCCGGGTGAGAGGCGATCAACACATTGTTGTTCAGTGCTTTTTCGACGCGAAACGGCTGTGCCAATCGAGCTCCTCCTTTCTATGCGGATCGTTTGCTTCGGAGCCTATGCGAACTCATTATAAACCGGACCGGGCTTCACACTCAATGAAAAAAAGATCATGGGTTGCTGGATGTGCCACCGCTTTTTTTCATACTTTCTAAATGTCTGGTGAAAAACGGTTGTTTCTTTTGAACAATGGGGGAGCGTTTGAAAGGCGATCCTGATGCGACAAGGCTTTTCTATTGGAGAAACCGGCTTGATCAGCGGCTTGTTCCCTTAAATTACCGCCTCCTAGAACGCTGGTGATTTACTCGTGGATACGGATTTACAATGTTATTTCTCAATTAGAAAAAC
>JAAROH010008157.1_pt1 | contig 13648 bp, 13 predicted proteins | sample 7248631 | NCBI WGS metagenome assembly JAAROH01 (sample SAMN09772309, study PRJNA484901) | compost metagenome | isolation source: Vermicomposting unit | place: India
ATGGACAAGCTCGAACAGCGCATGGATACGCTGGAAGTGCGTATGGACAAGCTCGGACAGCGCATGGATACGTTGGAAGGACGCATGGATAAGCTGGAACAGCGCGTAGATATACTGGAAGTCGGGCAGAAAGAATTGCACCAGATGGTACACGCGATCCGAAACAATCAGCTTGAAAGCAGAGCAGTTATCGATTCTGTCCAGTATGATATAGCGGATATGAAAGGCGGATTAAAAACTTTGTGTGAAAACATGGTCACGAAGAAGGATTTGCGATTCTATGATATGAAGATCGGAGAGCATGATCGGGAAATTTTCACGATGAAGCAGCAATAAGCGCGGAAAATGGTGAGAAAGCGGCAGAGCTATAAGGACAGCTCTGCCGTAATTTTTTCTGCGCCCTTCTTGTTCACATGGTTCGCATCGCGGAAATACGAATCATCCAGCGTCGGCGGGATGATTATGAATCTCCCATTATATCTGGTCGACAGTTCTCCGACTAGATGACGGTAAGCGGCCTGCTCGGAAGCGTACTGTTTTTTCATAATGGTTTCAAACGCCTGCGTACGCGGAAGCTGGACTACGGTGAACGATACTCCCTGCTTGGACAATTCTTTCATCAGCCGTTCCAGGGCGTTCGTTTCCACGCCTTTTAACTGGTAGTCGCGCATCCATCGCTTGGCTACTTCGGCAGCATAGGCTGGGCCAAGGTGATTGGCCTCGCGGGCTTCCACAGGCGGCAGCCCCCATTTGTATTTGTATTGATCCCGCGGTGGCTGCGGCAGCTTGTCTTCCCAGTACAGCTTCGCCATCTCGGTCCACACTTCACGCAGTCCATATGAATAAAGCAGCCAGCCGAAAGCCAGATCCATTTTGTTTTCGAAATGCGGCACCTGCAACCGTTCCGCAAGCGTCGCGTGATAGCGGAATTTGTTGTCTGAAAAATCAGTAGAAGCGTTTAACTGGTGCTCGTTTACCGAAATAATGACGTGCTGAAGGTTCGGCAGATCTTGCTTGTGCTTCTCATACAGGTGCAGCATATCAACCGCTTTGCCACCGCTTATGCTCAGGTTGAACACTTCATCCGGTTTCAGGCCGTACCTTGCGGCGAGCAGCGGCGGGCGCAGCGCGTCCATGCTTTGCGAATCGCCGAGTACAAGCAGTTTGATTTTCGCTGTATTCTGGCTTTCCAGTCGTTTCTCGACATCTGTAATTTGCCCGATAAAGCTGGCCGGGCTCATTCCGTACAGCGCCGGATTGCGGAAAATGAACGCTTCGCACAGCGCCACAAGCAACAAAGCCCACAAAAATCCGCGCATCCACCACGACTGCTTCCGACGTCTCTTTGAGCGTCTTAATGTAACTTCTCCTTTCTCATTTCTGACAAGTTGAAGGAAGCTCCCTTTTTTGTTTAATTTAAAACTGAAAATAGATAAAATCATGCTTCTCACCCTTAATCATGGCGATAACGACGAACACAAGCAGGGCGTATACGATTCCACGCACAGGAGACGGAACCAGGCGGTGCCACCATGCTGCGATTCCTTCTTCATTGCGGCGCACGATATATTCCAGCAAGTGGGCAGCGTACAGCACCAGGACGATCTGTAGGTAGAACGCCTGTGATGAAATTTGCTGCACGAAATTGGCCCAGCCTGCCGGGTCAAACATGGCCGTTACATAATCGAACGCGTCCTGCACGCTTTCTGCCCGGAAAAATACCCATGTAACCGTGGTAATGTGGAAAAAGAGAACCACGGCGATTATCCGGTATAGCACGGCTATTATGCGAGAGACAGCTTTGCCTGGCGAAGGCAGCGCATCCAACAGCTTTTTCAGTCCGTCTGCATACCATTTATGAATAATCAGCAGCATTCCGTGCAGGAAGCCCCAGATGACGAATGTCCACATCGCGCCGTGCCATAGTCCCGAAATCAACATCGCCGCAAGCAGGTTGACGTCCTTGCGTAAGCGGCCTTTGCGCGAACCTCCCAGCGGAATGTAGATGTAGTCACGAATCCAGCTCGATAGTGTAATGTGCCAGCGTCGCCAGAATTCGGTCGCATTCGCGCTAATATACGGGCTTAAGAAGTTTAGTGGTAGGCGGTATCCGAACAGATACCCGAGTCCGACCGCCATATCGCTGTACGCGGAAAAATCGGCGTAAATTTGAAATCCGAACAAATATGCGCCTGTCCAGGCTTGGGCCATTGTCAAGTCAGCTGGATTTTTGAAATATTCATCAACGATGGGAGACACTTGATCCGCGATCAGAATTTTTTTTGCAAGTCCCCATAGAATGAGGTAGACACCGTATTTGAATTCCGTCGGTGTCAGCGTTAGTTTATGTGTCTGTTCTACCTGGGGCATGAATTCATGCCCACGCATGATCGGGCCCGCCAGCTGGTGCGGGAAAAACGCGATAAATACCCAGAAGCGAAGATATGAATCCGTAGGCTCGATACGACCTTTATATACGTCTGTCAGATAGGCGATAAGCTGGAACGTATAAAAGGAAATACCGATCGGAAGCACGATATGGGCCCAAAATCCGTCTTTGGCGACCAGCGTCAGGCCGGTTACCGCTTCCAGGTTTTGAATGATGAACATAGAATATTTAAAGAATGCTAGGTTGGCCACGTTCAGAATAATTCCGATCGTGAGCCAGAACCGACTTTGTCCTTTCGGAATTCGCCGGGCGATTAAATAGGAAGTAAACGACATGCCAAGAAATAGCCCGAGAAACCCCCAGCTTGCTGCCGCGTAAAACAGGCAGTTGGCTACGCTTAAAATGACAAGCCGGGCGTTGCGAAACAAGTAATAACAAATAAACGTAATAATAAGAAGAAAAAAGAATTCAGCCGTATGAAATAACATAACCGATGCCCATCCTTATGTGCCTGAAAAAATAAGACACAGGCGTGTCCCATTTTTTCAATGTTTGGGAAAGTGCATTGTATTCTGTAATACTATGTACTTTCCTCCGCAAAATATCTTTTCTATTTTACCATAAAATACGGTCGATGACGAAAAGGAGAGAACAGAGAGTAGAATGAAATATTGGAAAGAAAAGGCGGTGCATTTTGTAAAGGTTTCACGACGAACGCCCATTGAATTGCTTCCCTGTCTTCCGGAAGGGGAATGGCTTACCCGTATGTATGACAGGCTCAAAAAAGAAGGACAGGAAGTGCCGATAATTCTAATGAACGCAAACTTTTTCCACCTTGATGGCGGGTATTCCATCTCCGGCATGAAATACAGCAATGGCACGACTGTTGACCGTTCAATGGGCGGCTTTTACCTGTATCGGGATGTCGCAGGTATCGTCCGGATCGACACGGTGAAAGGAAGAACGATTGCTGATTTCCAGGAGGCGCACTGGGCGGTGGAGTCGTCGCCGCTGCTGTTGCCGGGCCTTGTGGCAAGTCCGCATATAGAAACGACGATTGCGGCGGAGTCTCATCCGCGCACGGCCGTTGGATTGACAGAGACGGATGTTATTTTTGCGGTGACGGATGGCCGCCCTTCAGGATTGACCTGTCGCGAACTGGCACATATTTTGCGGCAGGTCGGCTGTCATATCGCGCTTAATCTTGACGGTGGCCGTTCCTCCCAGTTGGTGATTCATGGGAGGCAGATCAACCGTCAGTGGATGCGGCGCAAAGTGTTTGCCGCGCTCGCTGTATACGAGGAAAAAAAAGGATAGTTGGCGCGCGCGTCGAATGATAGTTAAGAGGAAGGAAGTAAACCAAGCAGCAAAATGTGAATAGGGAGAGGAAGTTGAGTACTTTGAAAAAAACGATGAAACACTTACTTGTATGGAGCATGCTTATGGCCGTAGCAGGAAGCATGGCCGCTCCGACGCTGGCGGCGGAGAATGTGCCGAATGCCGCAAACAATCCGTATGCCGCAGAGGAAGCACGGATTCATGAAGTGCTGCAAACCGTAATGGAAAAACATTTGAACAGCCAGCTGGATGTAAAGCGTCTCACAGATGGCGCCATTCGCGGGCTGTTGGAGGAAACGGGCGACCTTTACACTACCTATTTTACGAATGAGGAGTTTGAAGAATTTTATAACAACTTAGAAGGTACGTTCGTAGGCATTGGCGTATATATTCAGCAAGAAAATAACAAATTGCTCATCGAAAGTGTATTTGAAGGTTCGACTGCGGCAAAAGCTGGTTTGCGGGCAGGTGACGAAATCATTGCTGTTGACGGCAAGCGGGTTGCCGGGCAGTCTATCGAGCAGGTTACGGAATGGATGAAAGGTGAAGTCGGTTCCAGCATAGAACTTACGATTAAACGCGCGGGAAAGGAGCAGATAGTTTCACTCATGCGTGAGGCGCTGCAATTCTCGCCGGTCGATAGTGTCATGCTGGACAATAAAATTGGATATATGGTGCTTTACACATTTTCTGAAAATAGCGCAGAAGTGTTTCGCAAGCATCTCGCCAAGCTGCGAAAGGACGGGATGAAGGGGTTGATTCTTGACTTGCGCGACAACGGCGGCGGCTACCTGGATGCGGCGCTGGAAATTGCCGATGAATTTATCGATAAAGGCGCGCTTGTATATGTAAAAGATCGAAGCGGCAAACGAACGGCGATTATGGCCAAATCCGGAGCGATCTCGCTTCCGGTTGTCGTCCTTGTAAACGGAGGAACGGCCAGCGCGTCCGAAGTGCTGACAGGCGCGCTACAGGATTACAATGTTGCCAAAATCGTCGGCACCAAAACATTCGGCAAAGGCACGGTTCAGGAATTGGTACCGTTGAAACAAGGCGGGATTTTAAAGCTGACGATCGAAGAGTATTTCTCCCCGAAACTTCGGAAGATCAACGGGCACGGCATTACGCCGGATATTATCGTAGAAAACCCGAATGAGCAGGTTATCAAGGCGATTTCGTATTTGCATGGTTCCACTGCTCTTGTTCTACATTCGAACGGGACTGCTTCGGTGGCTGGTATTCCTGCGGGCGAAAGCGTTGCGAAAAAAATCGATGGCAAATGGTTTATCGCGCTTCGCCCGTTTGCCCAATTGTATGGTTGCCAAGTTTATTGGGATGCGTCCCAGGAAATAGCGACCATGCGCTGTGGTGAAACTGTGCGCAAATATCCGAGCAAAAATAATGCATATGTACGCAACGAAAAAGGTGTCCTCTGGCTTTCGCTTGAAAAATTGGACAGCGACTTTCCGTCCATCCTTGTCGAAACGAGAGGGGATAATCTGTTCGTTTATGTAAAGTAAAGCATGGATTCACAACAAAATTCCTTCCCGGGCGTATATACAATTAGATAACCATTTATACCGTAATTGGGAGGATGGAAAAGCCGGGGAGAGATGCCCGGCTTCTTCCCTTAGATCAGTATACGCAGGGAGGAATGTACATGAAAAAATGGGGATATGGATTGGCAGGTGCCGCGTTGGCCTTGGTGATCGGGGCGGTGTCCACCGGTTTGGCAGCTACGCCTGAGCCCGGCTCCGATGCAGATCCGGTTGTAACGAAGAGCTATGTGGAGAAAGTAAAGCAGGAGATTTTGAATGTGGTGAAATCCCAGCCCGGCAAACCGGCAAGCGACACGCAGACACCGGCTGCGGCGAAGCTGATCGTGGAAAAAGTTCCGGCAGGAAAGACGATTATTGGCTATGCGGGCACGGAATTTATTGTTCGGACCGGAAAAGTGGTCGCTCATACGCCGCCGGGCGAAGGGTATGGTCTCCCGGATTTGACCGCAGGCACGAACATTACGCAGGGCGAGCCGGTACCAGCCAATCACCATTTGTTGTTGCCGCGCGATGACGGCCGTGGCCTCAAAGTTGTAAAAGGCCCGGCGGACATTATGATCCGCGGTGAATATGTAGTTCGGTAGCACGGTCGAACGAACAACCAAGTATTTTTCTTTATTGACATCCAAACCTAAATAAGATATGCTCATTGAGAACGGAAGACCCTTGTATCCCGAGCAGGCGGAGGGACTGGCCCGATGAAGCCCGGCAACCACATCGCGCAACGAGCTAGCGCGGACAAGTGTTCCCGGCGCGATGAACGGTGCTAACCAGCAGAACAGGTATGGATACATACTTGATTCTGGAAGATAAAGGGCAAAGAATGAGTAAAAAGATGACCCTTTTCCAGGATAAAATAATGGAAAAGGTTTTTTACTGCTTTGCGACAACGTTTGGGAAGGGAGTACCGTATCTTAACCAAGACCATCTATATATTCATGGTTTATAAGGAGGTACGTGAACATGGCGCTGAAAAAAGGCCGTCATCTCTTCACATCGGAATCGGTAACGGAGGGCCATCCGGACAAAATTTGCGACCAGATTTCCGATGCCATTCTTGATGCGATTCTTGAAAAAGATCCAAACGCTCGTGTAGCGGCGGAAACATCCGTAACAACAGGCATGGTGCTTGTAGCGGGCGAGATTACGACAAGCTGCTATGTAGATATTCCGAAAGTGGTTCGTGAAACGATTCGTGAAATCGGATATACTCGCGCGAAATTCGGTTTTGACGCTGACACTTGCGCGGTTCTAACTTCTATTGACGAACAATCTCCTGATATTGCGCAGGGGGTTGACCAGGCGCTCGAAGCGCGCGAAGGACAGATGACAGATGAGCAAATTGAAGCGATTGGTGCTGGCGACCAGGGCTTAATGTTTGGATTCGCTTGCAACGAAACGGCAGAATTGATGCCGCTTCCGATTTCTCTTGCTCATAAACTGTCCCGTCGTTTGACGGAAGTCCGCAAAGATGGAACGTTGAGCTACCTGCGTCCGGATGGCAAAACGCAGGTAACGATTGAATATGAAGGAAACAAACCAGTACGTGTGGACACGATCGTTATTTCTACGCAGCACGATCCGTCCATAACGCTTGAGCAAATCCAGAAGGATCTGAAAGAACATGTGATTAAGCCGGTTGTTCCGGCCGAGTTCCTCGATGAGCAAACGAAGTATTTTATCAATCCAACAGGTCGCTTCGTTATCGGTGGACCGCAGGGTGACGCTGGATTGACCGGACGCAAGATTATCGTGGACACATATGGTGGATATGCTCGTCATGGTGGCGGCGCTTTCTCCGGTAAAGACCCGACCAAAGTGGATCGCTCCGGTGCGTATGCGGCGCGCTATGTAGCGAAAAACATTGTGGCCGCGGGGTTGGCGGAGAAGTGTGAAGTGCAAGTAGCTTATGCGATTGGGGTGGCGCAGCCTGTATCCATTAATGTAGATACATTCGGGACAGGCAAGGTGGATGAAGAAATTCTTGTTCAGCTTGTGCGCAAACATTTTGATCTTCGTCCAGCAGGCATTATCAAACAGCTTGACTTGCGTCGACCGATCTACCGTCAAACTGCCGCGTATGGACATTTTGGTCGCAATGACCTAAATGTTCCATGGGAAAGAACGGATAAGGCAGAAATTCTTAAGAAAGAAGCTTCTGAACTTTCCGCTCGCTAATAAAAATAAGACTAAAGACCCAACACATCAATAGTGTGTGGGTCTTGTTTTGTTTATGTGGGATGAATGATACAATAGGAAAAGAGTTTTTGTTCTTCTTGCCTATAAAGGAAGTCAACCAGTAGGGAAGAGAAGCGTAGAAGGTAACAATTCGAATGGTACTTATTGGCTAATGATAGAGAGGGGATGTACGTGACCGAGGCGAACATTGATTTTCAACTGCTTGATGAGGTCATGAATAAGACGATTTCGTCGGTGGAAGAAAGTAGGGAAAAGATTTTTGATATCGCGGAAAACGCGCATAAAGAAAGCAATTATATCAGCCTCGAACTGGAAGCCCTAAAAAGAGAAATCGAATGGGTCATTAGCCAGACGGATGAACTTGAACTGCAGGCGAGAAAGGCGCGCCAGAAGCTGGCTAGTATTAGCCGTAGTTTCCACCAATATAGTGAGGCGGAAATACGCGAAGCGTATGAGCAAGCCAGCCAGATGCAGATTAAGCTGTCGCTCTCAAGGGATAAGGAGCTCCATCTCAGGCAGCGGCGGGACGAGCTGGAGCGGCGCCACCGCAGCATTTTAAGCACCATAGAGAAATCGGAAAACTTGATTGCGCAGATGGGAATTGTGCTAAACTACCTGCAGGGCAACTTAAGGAAAGTGGGGATTGCGCTGGAGTCAGCCCAGAATCAGCAGCTGCTGGGAATTCAGATCATTCAGGCCCAGGAAGAAGAACGGAAGCGAGTGGCGCGCGATATTCACGACGGTCCGGCGCAATCGATGGCCAATGTTACCTTGCGGAGCGAAATCGTTGAGAGAATGCTTAATCAAAATCGGATTGACGAAGCTAAGGTAGAGCTTAGGTTATTAAAAGAACTTACAAGGGCAAGCCTTATGGATGTAAGAAAGATTATTTTTGATCTGCGTCCGATGGCACTTGATGATCTAGGACTTGTGCCGACGCTTCGTAAATACCTTGAGGAATATGAGAAGCGGCATGGGATCGAGACGAAGCTTACGTTGCTTACCCCGGAATGCCGCCTGCAGAATTCGATTGAAGTCGCCGTATTCCGCTTAATTCAGGAGTCGCTAAACAATACAGCAAAGCATGCAAAAGCCCGCCATGTGGAAGTAAGGCTTGAATTTAAGCCACATGTGGTGCATTTTCGCGTGCTCGATGATGGAGTGGGATTCGACCAAGCGGTAAAAGCGGAGCGGCCGCAATTTGGAATCATGGGGATGAGAGAACGGGTCAAGCTTTTGCAGGGCAAGATGAAAATTACGTCCGCCCCCGGCAAAGGAACCAGCGTCCTGTTTAGTATTCCTCTTCGTATTGAAGAAGGCAGTAAGCGTGGTAATAGCATAGAAACAAAACCTTAATGAATGTATGGAGGTTAGTATGACGGAGCAAAAGATTTCGATTCTGTTAGTAGATGACCATAAGTTATTCCGTGAAGGAGTTAAGCGGATTTTGGAGATGGAGGATCGTTTCCATATTGTTGGCGAAGCGTCCGATGGAGAGGAAGCGTGCCAGATGGCAGTTGAATTTCAGCCGGATGTAATCCTGATGGACATTAACATGCCGAAAATGACCGGCGTGCAGGCTACGCAGCGCATCAAGGAACGAGCGCCGGAATCGCGCATTATTATTCTGTCGATTCATGATGACGAGAATTATGTATACAAGGCTCTTCTTTCCGGAGCGGCCGGCTATCTGTTGAAAGAAATGGATTCCGACTCGCTAATCGAAGCGATTAACTCGGTAGTGCGCGGGGAAGCTTATATTCATCCGAAAGTAACTGGCAAGCTTATTAGTGAGTTTCGTCGTCTAAGCAGCATTGAGCACAACCATGATGAGAATGTGCTGTTAAGCGATGTGAGCGAGCTTGGTGTCAGCGAGAAAGAAAGCAACATTCTGGCGCTGACGCCGCGCGAGCGTGAAGTGCTGCAATTGATGGCAGAAGGAAAAAGCAACCGCATGATCGGTGAAGAATTGTTCATCAGCGAAAAAACGGTAAAAAACCATGTCAGCAGCATTCTACAAAAGCTGGATGTGCAGGATCGTACGCAGGCGGTTGTTATGTCGATCAAAAACGGTTGGGTACGGTTGTCATAGTGTGAGAAGCCGGAAAGTTAGAAGCAAGAAACGGGCAAATAAATAATGGAGCGGTTTGTTATCAGTTTCCTTCCTGCTTTGTTCCGCATATAGTAAGAAAAAAGGGGGGAAACATGATGGGGTATGGTCAGTTGCTGCCATCACGGCGGCTGTCTATGTGATACTGGCTTGGGTTCTCGTATGGGGCGGCCGCTTCCTTTTTGATCGTTTTCCGCCGCATTTGCAGCGTACCGGAAGAAAAAGCGGTTCGCTGCAAGTGGTGCTCTTGCTCGACAATCCGGACGAACACCTGGAATACGCGGTACGCCACGCGCTTTGGGTATCTGCAGCGCATGGTGTCTCACTTCAAATATATGTGAATGAAGAAGTGAATAGTTCCACTTTACTTCCAATGATTCAAAGAGCGTGGCCCGATTTGCCAATCAGAAATATAAAACCTCAAGAACCATTGCTTCCGCTTCATACATGGTTTTTGGATTTTCCACATTAAAAAAGCATACGGGCAATCTGTTTTATTCTTTATCTTGACTTTTGCTTAATCAACAGCTGCGGACTTGGATGAGGAACATAAACGAAATGGTCGAATAAGACGCTAGCGAAGAAGAATACCAAATACGATCATTAAAATGAGAAAGTAACCTGTGAAAATCGCTGTTACCATCTGGAGCAGCGACATTTTTTTTCTTACGGGTCTCCTGCGTGTTGCTTGCGATGCGAGTTTTCTGAACCTTTCTTCTTGTTTGCGCCGGAGCAGGATCAGCGCGCCGATGGCCGCTTCGTAGTGCGGCTCTGCCTGCACTGCCTGCTTATAATAATGAAGCGCCTGTCCCCAGTTTTCTTCTTTTTCATAACGCTGACCTAAATAATAGAGAGCACGAGCGTCATAGCGGTTGTAGCGAAGTCGTTTTTCATAATAGGACGGATCGTATGTATTAATATATAGAGCGTTAACGTACTGTCCCAGCTTTAATTTTTTTGTTCGTTCGCGGAATTTCTCGCGCGCGTGCGATACATAGAGTTTGTTAGCCACCTATTCTCACCTCTTTCTTTCCAGTATTTCCGCGTTTTAGATTTGTCAGACATAAAATTTCATGTAAAAATTCGGGATTAAATGCAGAAAAAAACAAAAAATTGAAAAATAAAAAAAGGAAAATAATGGGTTTTGGCGAATTAAATAGGTACAAAGAATGACAAAATATGCATCCTTGTTATTAATTTTGGAAAGGAGAAAAAGTACCTATGAAAAAAACTACAGAAGTGAAAGTGACGAAAGACGGAGTTTTGTTTCTGTCAGAAGAAATTAGAGAAAGGGTGAATTTGCAGACAGGCGACTTTGTCGAATTTTTCATGGGGGAAAAAGGAGAAGTGATTCTAAGAAAATGTAAAGTGGATGAGGGGCTCTGGCAGGTCGCGGAAGATGACGATGAATATGATTCTGAAAAGTAGCAGGATAGAATTATGAAACGGGAAGATAAGGAGAAAATCTACAAGCTTTTTCAGGGACGGGCACTCTTGGAAGAGGAAGTGTATTGGCTGTTTCAGTTACTGTTTCGTGATGGCAGGAGAAGGATAACAGAAGAAGAAATGAAAGAGCTTCTGCAGGAATGGATACAGAGCGGGAAGGTCGAACGCAAACCAGGAGTGGAAAGGGTCTCAGAAAAGGGAGAAGGGAGTAGCTTCTCCCTTTTCGTTTCTTGGATCTGGTGTTTGATCCGAGGCGAGAAAAGCGAAGAAAGAATAAGGTACCGCTGTAACCGTTGCGGGGCGGAAGAGGAGCACATCCATATTGTTTACTGTTATCGCTGTCAGGGAGAATGTCCGTACTGTTGCCGTTGCCTGACAATGGGGCGCAGTAGTAGTTGCAGTAGCTACTATTTGTTTGCAGCTGATGAGAGAAAGCGGAATCCGAAAGGTTGCACCGAGGAAGCCCTTTTTTATTATCCGCAGTTGACACAGGCGCAACGGGCTGCGGCACGTAGTATGCTTGATTTTTACCGACAGGAGACGGGGATGCAGGAGTTTTTGGTGTGGGCAGTCTGTGGCGCAGGAAAAACGGAGGTCATGTTTCCGTTGCTGCATGATGTGCTGGCGAACGGAGAGCGCGTGCTTTGGGCAACTCCGCGCCGGGATGTCGTGCTGGAACTGGCTCCGAGGCTGCGTCGCGCGTTTCCGAACCATCCGCTTTCCGTATTATACGGCGGTGCCAAAGCGCAGGATAAGTGGAATGCGTCACGGTTCGTTCTGGCTACAACTCACCAAGCGCTTCGTTTTTACCGGCATTTCGACGTGGTGATACTTGATGAACTTGACGCATTTCCGTACAACCAAGATGAGATGCTGCCGTTTGCGGTGAATCGCGCCCGAACGTTGTCGGGGAAAATCATATACTTGACGGCTACGCCGCGCCCCGACTATCAAAAAAGAATACGCAAACCCAGCTATGCCAAGGATTTTCTGCCTCATGTCAAAATTCCGGTTCGCTACCATGGACACCCGCTACCCGAACCAGGAATTCGCCAGGAAAGCAAATTAAACGCACGTTTAAGCGCGAAAAAGCCGATTTTTTCCCTCCTCTCCTTTTTGAAGGATATCGAACGAAAAGGGGTGCCCGCTTTTATCTTTGTTCCGGCTATTCAGCAGCTTCCTCAATTATACGAATATATTATGGCATACAACAGCAAATGGCAGAATAAACTGGCGGTTGTTCATGCCGCTGATCCGGAGCGCGAAGCGAAAGTGAAAGCGTTGCGGGAGGGCAGGCTACAGATTTTGCTGACGACGACCATTATGGAACGAGGCGTGACACTTCCGGGGATTCAGGTATTGGTGTGCCAGGCGGACGCGCCGATTTTTGATGAAGCAGCGCTCGTTCAGATTGCAGGGCGAGCAGGCCGTTCAGCGGTCGCTCCTGATGGTATGGTTATTTTTATGGCGGAAGAGGTGACTGAGGCGATGAAAGCGTCTATTCGACAGATTCGGGAGATGAACCGGCTGGCGAAAAAACTGGGATATCTAAAGGCCACAAAGAGGGAGGAGAGAATATGAATTTGTTACATTGGAAACGTTGGACAGGCTGGCTTCTGGATATTTTGTATCCGCCACCGCCGCGGTGTACGCTGTGTGGGAATCCGAAGCGCGGAGAGGCGGCTGTTAAGCCTGGAGCAGGAAAAGGAGGACTGACGTTTTGCAGTGTTTGCGAATCGCAATTTGTGTTTTTGACAGATACCATTTGTCCGATATGCGGGCGTGCTTGGCCGACGAATGAGCCGTGTCCGGATTGTTGCCGGCGCAAAAGCAGGCATTTTTGCTATTCGCGCAGCGCGGTCCGTTATAACAAGCCAATGAAAGAGTTGCTTGCACGATATAAATATCGTGGAGATCGCAGGCTGGCAGAAATGATGGTGGAGCTATTGTGGCGTGCCTGGTATTTGTATTATAGAGAGATGAAGATCGACGCGATTACGTATATTCCGCTTCATGAAAAACGCTTAGTGGAGCGGACGTTTAATCAGGCGGAAGAAATGGCGCGTTTCTTGGGGCAGAGGATTGGCTTGCCTGTGTATGGACTGTTGGAGCGAAGAAAAGAAACGGAGAAGCAGAGTCAGAAAAAACGTGCGGCCCGTCTGCACGCGCTGGAAAACGCGTTTTATTTTTCGGACGCGCAAGCAGTGAATAGCTTTGAGGTACAGGCGCTGTTGCTGCTGGATGATGTATACACGACAGGAAGTTCGCTAAATGCGGCCGCTCGTGCGCTGAAAGAAGGGATTCCGGGAGCGGAAGTGTACGGGTTGACTGTGGCCAGATAAGTTGTACAGGTGTTTCGGGCTTTTATGTTAAAATGGATACTATAAGAAGCGGGAAAGGGAGCGGTAAAGATGAGCGGTGAAATGCTCGAGCGAATTCTTGAAGCTATACACGGCATTGACTCACGGATGGATCGGTTCGAGAACGAACAAAAATCGCTTAGAAGAGAAATGAATGAGCGGTTTTGTGCAGTGGATAAGAGGTTCGAGGCAGTAGACAAACGATTCGACGAGATGGATCGGAAGTTTGAAACGGTAGACAAGCGAT
>JAAROH010008158.1_pt1 | contig 13633 bp, 7 predicted proteins | sample 7248631 | NCBI WGS metagenome assembly JAAROH01 (sample SAMN09772309, study PRJNA484901) | compost metagenome | isolation source: Vermicomposting unit | place: India
TTAATCGTCAATACTCCTGAACGCTTTTCCAAATTAACCGGTGTAGAAGTGTTGACTGAAGTTGAAGTGACAAAAGTAAATCCCGACAAAAAGGAAGTAGAAGCTCTCGATTTAAAGACCAATAAAACTAATACTTATTCATATGACAAACTGGTTATAGCTACCGGCGCAGATCCTGTTAAGCCTCCAATAGACGGTATCGACCTAAAAGGAGTATATTTTATGAGGACTCCGGAAGATGCCATAAGTTTACGCCAATACATTGAAGTCGGGGAAATAAAGCGTGCAGTTGTAGTCGGAGGAGGATTTATAGGCCTGGAGGTAGCTGAAAATTTGACTGCCCAGGGAATTAGAGTTTCCGTCATCGATATGGCCACTCAAATTCTTCCGGGTTTTGAACCGGAGATAGCAAACTATGTTGAAAAACATTTAACCAACCATGAAATTATGACATTTACAGAGACCAAACTGGAAGCAATTCTTGGAGACGAAAAAGTTGAAAAGGTGAAAACAAGCAGGCGTACAATGAAAGCAGATGCGGTTATACTTTCAATAGGTATAAAGCCTAATACTGCTTTCCTGGCAGACACAGGCATCCAACTGGCCGGAAATAAAGCTATTGTGGTAAATGAACATATGGAAACCAATATCAAGGACATATATGCCGTTGGAGACTGTGCTATTGTAAGCAATATGTTGACAGGAAAAGAAGCCTACTCTCCAATGGGGTCTTCTGCAAATATTGCAGAAAGGATATTAGCCCAAAATCTAAACGGCAAAAGTACCATCTATAAGGATGTTCTTGGAACTGCTGTCGTTAAGCTTCCTGAATTAAATGTTGGAAAAACAGGTTTGACGGAAGATGCGGCCAAAGCTGAGGGCTTTGATGCGGTAGCTGCTGTAACAGTTGTTGATGATAAAGCTCACTACTATCCCGGAGCTTCAAATTTTATTGTTAAGATGATTGCCGACAGAAGTACCAAAAAACTTTTAGGATTACAGGTAGTTGGCCAGGGTGCAGTGGATAAAATGGTAGACATAGCAGTGATGGCCATTTCCTTAAATGCTACTTTAGATGATATTAAGGATTTAAATCTATCATATGCGCCACCGTTCTCAACGGCGATTCATCCTTTCTCACATACCGTTAATGTATTATTGAACAAAATCAATGGAGAAATCCAGTCCATTACACCCAGAGAGTATTCGGAAGGTAAAGCTGAAGGCTATAAAGTAGTGGATGCATCTAGCCGTCCAAGTATAGCAGGTGCAGCTTTTATAGACTTATCAAAAGTTCATGAAGAATTGCCTCAATTTGATAAGGATGAAAAGTTGTTGTTAGTCTGTACAAAAGGAAAAAGGGCATATATGTTGCAATAGAGACTAAAGAGTTTTGGCTATACAAATACATTGGTACTTGAAGGCGGAACTTTTTTCAATGAACTATCTTTATAAACTCATTAAACTATCATTATGAAACTTATTTGAAAATTGGAGGTTGAAAAATGGCAACTTTAAAAGTTACACCAGAACAAGAAAAACAAGTAAAAGCATTAGGGTTTTTAAGAAACAAGGGGACAGATAATTTTAGCGGTAGAATTATCACAGTCAATGGTAAAATAACTGCTGCTCAGCAAAGATGTATAGCAGAAGCTGCAGAAAAATTCGGTAATGGCCATGTTCTGTTTACTACAAGACTGACTATAGAGGTTCCCGGTATTCCATACGACAAGATAGAAGAGTTTAGAGCTTATATAGCTAAGGAAGGCCTTGAAACAGGAGGAACCGGTTCAAAAGTACGGCCAATAGTAGCTTGTAAGGCAACTACATGCAGATTTGGCTTAATCGATGGATATGCTCTGTCAGAAGAAATTCATGAGAGATTTTATAAAGGATATAGAAACGTTAAACTGCCTCACAAGTTTAAAATCGGTGTGGGCGGATGTCCAAACAACTGTATTAAGCCTGATTTATGACTTGGGGATTATTGGCCAATTGCTGCCAATTTTTGATGAAGAGCTGTGCAATGGGTGCAAAAAATGCTCTGTAGTTGATGTATGTCCAATGAATGCAGCTGAAGTTGCTGATGGTGTATTAAGCATCGATAAAGAGGTATGCAATAATTGTGGACGCTGCATAGGGAAATGCCACTTTGATGCCATCAAAGAAGGGAAAACCGGATATAAAATCACTATTGGTGGAAGATGGGGTAAAAAGGCAAACAGAGGTATACCCATAAACAAAATATTTACAGATAAAGAAGAGGTCATGAGCGTGATAGAAAAAATGATACTTATATATAGAGAGCAGGGAATTACAGGTGAGCGTTTAGCTGATACCATCGAAAGAATAGGCTTTGAAAATATTGAAGCCCAGCTGTTGTCAGATGAAATATTAGAAAGAAAACAAGAAATTTTAGACGCAGATCTCCACTCAGTTGGAGGAGCTACATGCTAGTTGATAGGCCGAATTAAATTCATCCAAAAAATATTAATCCCGTTTCTTTGAAAGCGGGATATTTTTCTTATGGATTTTTGCATCTGCTTACACGACAGCGAATATGTAAATAATTTTGCTGGTTTGTAAAGTTGCTGTCCTCTTTTGGAAGTCTATATGGTTTAAAGAAACTCGAACTTGAAAGAAGATATCTTCAAGTTAATTATAATTATCCCAATTGAAAGAGGTGTATAAAGACATGAAAATATTAATAGTATATAGAGAAAGCCACCAATGGAAATGAAGCAATAGAATTCTGTAGAAAATATTCTGCTGATATTGTCCTTATGGATATTCAGATGCCAGTAATGGATGGTATTAGCGAAGGAAATAGCTAAACAGCTCTATATAAGTGAAGGAACAGTAAAAAATACAATTTCAATTATATTAGATAAGCTAGAATTAAGGGATCGAACACAGTTGGCAATATATTACTGGCAAACGAAAGTCGATGTTTAAATCGTCATTGTTATTATACAGCTCTGGGGTTAAACCCAACGAAGTTAAGTTTTCGCAAATCAATTGAGGGTGTAAATAATTTTGTGTTTTAAGTAAACCAATTGCCCTAATCTGGCAAGAAATTATTGCTATGGTTTAAAAGGTAAATTTGTTAACTAACTATATATTTTATATTTTCCAATGCCATAACATTTTATGTATTAAAATGATTAATTTGGGTAATAATTTAAATTAAGGGGTACTACATCTATTGCTACATATAGTTTTATATGCGTTGGAAGATAAACTAAGCATTTTGTTGGGTTACAGGCCTTTAATAAAGCCTATAGGCTTTATTAAAGGCCTGTAATCCGCTATTTATTATTTGCAAGGTTCAGTAGCTGTACTAAAGATATTGTTCTACTCTTTCTTCAAAAAATATAATTATCTGATTTAATATAGAATCCCAATTTCTGTATCTTTGAGTCCATTTCTTTAGTACCATTTGGCTCGCTAAGTAAAGCATTTTCTCTAGAGCCTGATCTGTGGGAAAAATTGATTTGGTTTTAGTCACCTTCCTAAACTGCCTATGAACACCTTCTATAATGTTTGTGGTATACATTACTGTTCTTATCTCTTGCGGATATTTAAAGAAGGGAGACAATACATCCCGGTTAGTCCTCCAACTTTTTATTGCATATGGATATTTCCTGCCCCATTTTTCTTCGATTTTGCTTAGTTTATCGAGTGCTACTTCTTCATTTACAGCTTTATAGACCTCTTTAAAATCCTTAGAGAATTCTTTTAAATCTTTGTAACTGACAAATTTAAAAGTATTTCTAAGCTGATGTATTATACATCTTTGAATTTCGGCTTTAGGATAAACTGCTTCGATGGCCTCTTTTAGTCCTGTTAAGCCGTCAACGCTAAAAATTAATACATCTTCTACACCACGGTGTTTCAATTCATTTAAAACTCCAAGCCAAAATTTAGATGATTCGCTTTCGCCTATCCATATTCCTAAGATGTCTTTAAATCCTTCTAAATTAACTCCTAATACAACATAGGCTGCTTTACTCTTAATCTGCCCCTCTTCTCTTACCTTGTAGTGTATAGCGTCTAAGAATATAAAAGGATAAATGGGATCTAGTGGTCTATTTTGCCATTCTTTAATTAATGGAATAATGCTATCAGTTATTTTACTTACCATTTCAGCGGAAACTTCAATGCCATAAATATCTTTTATCTGTTCATGTATATCACGGGTTGTCATGCCTCTAGCATAAAGAGATATTATCTTCTCTTCTATCCCTGATATATCTCTTTTATGTTTAGGTACTACTATTGGCTCAAATTCACCATCTCTGTCTCTCGGAACATCAATTTTCATTTCTCCAAACTGAGTCTTTACAGTCTTTTCTGTATAGCCATTTCTGCGGTTATCAGTTTGTTTATTTTTCCTATCTCTTTTACAATATCCTAGTTCTTGTTCAAGTTCTGCTTCTAGCATCTCCTGAAGGACGTCTTTAAACATTTCTTTTAGATAAGCATGGAGATCTTCTGCTGTCTTTACGTTTCCTTCATTAATCATACTCCGTAAAACTTCCTTTGGTAATGTTGCCATATAATATGCTCCTTTCTGGCTTTATTATTATTTTGATTCTTGCCAGAAAAGAGCGTATAATTTCACTTAAGCACAGATTTTTTTACACTCTCTTCAACAATGATGGTCCTTTTTTCGTTCTATCCCTCTTTCATTTTGTATATCACTACTATTATCTTCATTACTAAATTCTCTACTACTTTTTACTACTCCAATAACTATAACACCATCTATTTTCAGTACTCTTTTTTTATCAAGCGTTATATTACTAGCAAGGTTCGTCTTGCATAAATATTATTCATAATTCATATAAAACTATATTTTTAACATGACTGTCTTTTTTCAATTGTTATCTTTACAATTTCTTTTTAATAGGCTGCTCTTTTTCTTCTTTATGTTGCTTTTTATCAATATAATGTTAATCTCCAGAAACTAATGCATCTTTTTCTAATTACATCACTTAACTAACAATATGTCTAACTATAAAAATATTTACTTGCAAAAATAGTTAATAGAGAATTCTATTAAGTTCTACCTTCACTAATCCCAATAATAAATTATTGTTAATAAAAATCCCGCCTCTTTCAAAGCGGGTTATGTATTCATATTATTTTTATTTATACGATATCTAAACAGCATTACTACCTCCAACTTAGTAATTGGCTTTTTATCTCTAAAATCAGTTTCATTTTAGATAAATCAACAAACAAGCAGAGTCCTTTAAAAACTTGACTATTTCAAAAATGACACCACTCCTTTATAATAAGTTTTGTTTTTCCGTCCTAATCAATCCCTCATAACTTAATTTGAAATTTAATAAAATTTTGCTTTTCCTCTTTATTTCCCAAATTTTATTCCATAAATTCGAAACAAAACTATATTAAATTTGAATAAAGATTTAATGGAAACAAGGGTGGGGTTAATGGGTTAAGGTATAAAGTTTACTAAAAAAGAAAGATAAAATGATTGAATTATTCAAGAGTTTTCTTGGCAATTTTAACATTTTACTCTTATCTTATTTCTTAATATCTATTTCTTACAATCGCCCTTTCTTTTTTCCCAAACCCCAACCCTATTGTATTCATAAATAGCAAAGAATAATTCTGGAAAAAACAAATGTTTATTGTAATAAGATCAACAGTTTTTTGTATTTGTATAATTCCTTACTTACCAATAATTCTGTTTCCACATAGCTTGAATTGATGATATTAATATTTATGGGCCATTTTTTACAGCATCTGTTTACTGGAACATATTAACGGGTTTATTGATGTTTCCCAAAACAGAGTTACGTAAAAAATGCCAAATTCTATTACTCAACTTCATAATTTTATCATCCATACCTATTCCTAATCTAATAATATTTTCTGCCAAGTTTCTATAGCCATTCGTTACTGGAAATTATTCTCGCAGATTGTAGTTTTTGACTACTAACTACATCACCCAACATTGATACATTTGCTACACCTATTAAATGATTGAAAATTAAGGCAATACAAATGAATATTAATGTTATCCCACTGTTAATGTTGATTCTTATCTATATAATCTTTTATTACTAAGTCATAACTGTCAATAATAATTAGATCATCTGGTTTTTCAAAATCAAAAAATGTTAACTCATTTCTAGTTCTAATCAGGATACTAAGTTTACATCCTTTTTTCCTAGATGCAGTAAGTAATTTGTTAGCTGCTAAACTTAATTGTTCCCCATCCTTTTGAATTCTAACAGCTATTGGTTTACCACGATAATCATATTTTAAAAATCCATCAATTCCAGAATTTCTTTGTACCGGAAAAGCATCCAAACACTTCAAAATAGCCATCTCATACTCATTTTTATTAATATATTCTGCTTCTCCTTTTTCTAATAGATAAGATTTTGTTTTTATTGGATTTTCAAGTCTTTGTTTAGCTAATGTTATTGCTTCCTCTGAAATATCAATACCTATGTAGTTTCTATTAAGTAATTTTGCTGCAACAAGAGTTGTACCACTGCCGCAAAACGGATCTAAAACAGTGTCACCAACATCTGTACAAATTCGAATAATTCGTTCAAGTAATAATATCGGCTTCTGAGTCGGATAACCAGTTCTTTCATCTGCTTTCGGGTTTAAAAAAGGTATTTCCCAGACATCAGAAAGAGGAACTCCTTTTTTGTTTTTACACATTACAACATTCCCAAACTCATCTTTTTTATAAACAGCTTTGCCATTCCGGTCTCGCTCCCTCTCTTGCAGTATTTGGTCAATGTTTGTAGTAGGTGAGTAGTCCGTGTAAATTGTGTTAAACTTATATTCACTCGTCTTGCTATAAAAATATATATTTTGATGACTATTTTGTAAACTGCGTTTTGAATTTGACCATCTTTTATATGACCAAATAATTTCATTACGAAAGTTGTTTATACCAAATACTTGATCAAGTAATACACGCAAATAATGGGATGCGCTTTTATCACAATGTAAAAAAATACTCCCTGTTTTTTTTAACACTCTATGACATTCTTTTAAGCGTTCCTTCATAAATAATAAATATTCATCCAATGAGTTCCATGTATCAGTAAACTCATATTCTTTGCTATTATCTCTAGTCTTTAGTTTATGTATCCTTTGAGTAAAGAAAGGAGGGTCTAAATAAACTAAATCTATAGAATTATCATCTATTTTCTTTAGTTCATTAAGACAATCTCCTTTATATAAAGTCATTTTATATCTCCTTTCTTAGTATTAATTTTATTAGCAATATTTTCTAGTATCTGTTTTAAATCAATATCAGTCCGTTGCTTTATGTAATTCCAAGCTTCTTCACCCGAATAATACTCTCCATTTACACCTGCATATAATGTTCTTAATGTATCTTGTATTCTTATTGCTTGTTCTCTATTCGGATAATAAAACATTATTCTTATAGGTATATATCCATAAGATTGTATGACCTTTATTCGTGTATGTTCCTTTGTTACATGATCACCATCTGTTGTAGCATCGCGCCATTTAATTTCATACGCTTTATTTCCGACTAAACAATCAATTTCAAATTTCTTTGGACGTTGACCAATATTATTATTAACTTTAACTTTTCTTTGTGCATTAGTAAATTTATATTCAAAGCATAATATTACCGCTTCTTCAAGAAAAGAACCTGCATATTTATAGAGAAATCGACCTTTATTTTGATAAATATCTATAAGTTCTCCTTCTTCATTTGTTATTCCAAGAACTCTATATATGAGATAATGAGATTTATCATCTTCTTTCATTTCCTTAATTCTCTTGTTTATCTTTTTTTTTTAGATCTGATGAATACTTACTGGCAAGCTCCTCAATAGCTTTTTCTACTTCTTCCATCATTAATACCCTCCATACTTTAAATCCTAATATGTTATTATACCTTATTTTTTAAAAAAACTAAAGCAACTAAAATCGTCAGAATTAAACAATAACAGCAAAGTGCATCAAAATATAGTTTGTTATCATTGCATTAACTAAATCTTACTTAAACTATTTTTGATACCTAAATTTATTATTATTTTAAATAATAGTCACTTCTTGATATCAAAATATTTTTTATAGAATTTTCCTATTCTCACATCCAAAAATCTATCCTATCTCCCTACCCACATATAAAATAATCATTATCTAACTTGTTAACTCAACCTTACCTATTTTGAAGGTTCAAATTGTACACAAAAATATATTCTTTTACACCTTTTCACATTATAACTCTAGTATATAAATTGAATGTAATCCGACAGTTCCAGTAGAATTGAGATTTACGCTCTTGATATTAACACCACTGTCTCCACATGGGGTGTTCTTGGGAACATATCCATTAGCTTAACCTTTTCTACCTTATATCCTCTTTCCTCAAAAACCTTTAAATCCCTAACCAAAGTAACTGGATTACAGCTTACATATACAAACTTACCTGGATTGAAATCTATTATCTTGTTTATTGCCTTTGGATGGATTCCATCCCTTGGTGGATCTATTATGATTAAATCTGGCTTTATCTTAATATTTTCAACTTCCTTTAGCACATCTCCTACTATAAACTCCACATTATCAAGACCATTTAGCTTAGCATTTTCTCTAGCCATATTTACTGCTTCTTCTACTATCTCTATGCCTATTACCTTTTTAGCAACAGGAGCCATAATCTGAGCAATAGTTCCAGTACCAGAGTATAGATCAAATACCACTTTGTCATTTATGTCTCCAGCAAACTCTCTAGCTATGGAATACAGTTTTTCTGCCCCAAAGGTATTGGTCTGAAAGAATGAAAATGGAGATATTTTAAATTTAAGCCCTAATATCTCTTCAGTGATATAATCTCTGCCATACAATAGGTGCAGCTCATCTGCTTTTACCGTATCGCTCAGTCCGTCGTTTATGGTATGAAGTATCCCTGTAATTTTGCCTTCTAAACTATCAAGCACTAACAATTCCCTTACAAAGCTATCAGTATCCACAGGCCCTTGACTAGTAGTTACTAAGTTTACAAGAATCTCTCCTGTAGATAAGGCCTTTCTAATCACCAAATGCCTTAATATTCCCTCATGATTTCTTTTGTTGTAATAGGGGGTTCCTAGTTTTCTGAAATACTCCATAACCTTCCTTCTAATTTTAGTGAAATCCCCATCGGCAATATTGCAAGCATCTGAATCCACTACCTCATAAAATCTTCCCTTCTTATGAAGGCCTAATATTAAAGGTCCACCTTTTTCTGCATCCCCAAAAGTATACTCCATCTTATTGCGGTAGCCTTCTACTCTTGGACTTCTTTCTATGCCTAAGAAATTAAAACCTTTAATACCAGCCTTATCAAATAATGCTAAAACTTGTTCTTTTTTCAACTCTAATTCATCTTCATATAAAAGGGTTTGATAAGTACATCCTCCACATTCATCATCGTATGCACAGGATAGATTTTTTTCTAAGGGAGATCTTTCTATTACTTCTAAAAGTTTCCCTTCTATATAATCCTTCTTTTTCTTTCCCAGAAGGACTTTTACCTTTTGTCCCTTTATGCCACCCTTGAATATAACAGTTTTATCTTCATACTTTGCTACTGATTTATTTGGAAATATGCTATCTATTATTGTAGTTTCAATTATTTTCTTCTTTCTTGCCATGTTTTCACTCCTTCACAGTTATTATACCAGCAAATATTTAAAAAATAAGCATATACTAAACAATAAATTTGACCACACCAATTTACTGTGGTCCATTCCAAAACTCATTTAAATATTTAACTATATCTTTAGATCCGTTTATTCTTTTAAAATGCATCCATTCTTCAGGAAAAAGCCTTGCATATTTTACAGTGGTGAATCTATCATCAATAAGAAGAATTGCACCTCTATCGTTTTCGCTTCTTATGACCCTTCCTGCTGCCTGCAAAACCTTATTCATACCTGGATACATATAGGCATACTCATATCCCAATCCATTTTCAGAATCAAAATAATCCCTTATAATATCCCTCTCAAAACAGATTTGAGGAAGCCCCACACCAACAATAACGGCTCCAATTAACTTATCTCCAATTAAATCTATACCTTCTGAAAAGATGCCTCCTAAAACTGCAAAGGCTACTATCGGGATACCATTAGAATCAAATTGATTGAGAAATTCTTCCCTTGCCAATTCATCCATGTTTCCTTCCTGTTTAATGATGTTAATATGAGGATTTCTTTCTACAAAACAGCAATACACATCTTCCATGTATTTATATGATGGAAAGAATACCAGGTAGTTTCCCTTCTTCTGCTGTATAAATTTTTCAATGCAGTCCACTACTTCCATGTAAGTGTAATTTCTGTCCCTGTATCTAGTAGATACCTTATCTGCAATCAACAAGCACAGGTTGTCCCTTGGAAAAGGTGAGGAAAATCTAGCAATATAGTCATCTTCATCTCCACCTAACATATGCTTATAATACTTTAAAGGGGTTAAAGTAGCTGAAAAAAATATGGAGGCCTTACCCTTCTTTAATATGTCCTGTAACAAATATGAAGCATCTACACAAAATAGCTTTACTACTATATCCTCATCTGCTTTTTGAATATAGGTAATATATCTGGAGCTGTAGAGTTCGGATATATTAATAAACCTAATTAGGTCGAAATAGATGTCCAACAGTTCATCATAATATTGTTCCTTTTTATTCTTTATAAGCCATTCCTCTAATTCCTTTAAAAGCCCCTTTATGGGGGGATAAATTGAATCTATCTCATCCTTCTGATAGTAGAAGCTTTCTTCCTTTAGATATTCCCTTTTTAGTTTGTTTATCATATTATTACATCTCAAAAAAGCTTTTGATAGCTTAGGATGGGATTCTTTAAGAATCTTTCTATACTTCAAAAATTGAGACTTATGTATTTCTGCTGAATACATTTCCCTAGACCTGTCTACCAGGTTGTGAGCTTCGTCTATTAAGAATATATAATCATCTCCACTTACGTCGAAAAATCTCTTGAGATAAACATTAGGATCAAAAACATAGTTATAATCGCATATGATCAAATCGCTTAAAAGGCTCAAATCCAAAGAGAGCTCGAAAGGACAAACGTTGTGTATTTTAGAATACTTTAATATTACATCCCTAGTAATTATGTCCTCATTCTTAAATACATCCATTATGGCATCATTCACTCTATCATAGTGCCCTTTAGCACAGGGACAATCTTCCGGATTGCATTTCACTTCAGTATTTGTACACATTTTCTCCTTAGCTGTAATAACTAGGGACTTAATCCTTAATCCTTTAGCGGCCATAATATCTACAGCGTTTAATGCAGCCTCTCTGGTTATTGTTTTCGCTGTAAGATAGAATACCTTTGATGCTAACCCTTCTCCTATGGATTTAACAGCAGGAAACAAAACAGAGATTGTCTTTCCGATACCTGTAGGAGCTTGGATAAATATCTTCTTTTCATCTAAAATAGTTCTGTATACTGATACTGCTAGCTTTCTCTGGCCTTTTCTATAATCCTTAAAGGGAAAGGATAGTTCTCCTATTGATTCATCCCTTACCTTTACCCAATAGAATGTTAAGTTAGCCCACTCTAAATACTTTTCAATTAAGGATATAAAAAATTCTTCTAGTTCTTCAACAGTATATTTTCTCAAAAACTTCTTCACATCTTCTGATTCTATGTTGAAATAGGTAAGCTGAATATCTAATTCTTTTAAATTCTTTTCCTTTGCATATATGTATCCATAGCATTTAGCTTGAGCCCAATGGAGAATATTGTAATCCTCATGGATTTCCTCTAAAGGCTTTAAAGTGCTTTTTATTTCATCTATTATGGCTGTTTTATCCTTCTCTATTATTCCATCCACTCTGCCTTCTATTTCTATTACAAATCCTTCATATTCTAAAGTATATTTCAGAAATACTTCTGGTCTGTATCCATCTCCGTAAGAGCGCTGTATCTTTTGATGAGCCTTAGTCCCTTCAACAGCCCTTATACTGCTCATAAAACTGCTATCTATATTTCCAGAGCGCATCACAAATTCAACTAAATTCCTTACAGACAGTTTTATGTATTTGGTCATTAATATAACCACCCTTTTATTACTGGTGATTATATTATACACCATAGCCTTAAATACAAAAACTATTGCTGTGGTTTCTCCTGATTAAGAACAATACGAACCATTTGAATCCTTCTTTCTTTAACTTCTTCTATGTAAAATTTAATATTCTTATGTTCCACCAATACTTTATCCCCATCATTAGGTATATAGCCTAATAAATAGATTAACATCCCACCTAGGGTCTCATAGACTTCCAAATCCTCCTCTAATTCTATATCTAAAGCATCGTTTAAATCCTCTATGAATATTGACCCTGAAACATAGTAGCTGTTATCATCAATCTTTTTAATCAGCGGTTCATCAATATCATACTCATCCTCTATATCCCCAACGATCTCCTCAATTAAGTCTTCCATAGTTACAATTCCTGAAAAGCCTCCATATTCATCGATTAATATAGCCATATGCTGTCTTTGACTTTGCAATTCTAAAAATAGCTCATTTATGTTCTTATATTCCGGCACAAAATAGGCTGGTCTGATTATGTCTTTAATATTTACATTTTCAAATCCTACTTTATATGATTCCAAAAGAAAATCCTTTAAATAAAGTATTCCTATTATATTATCTATATCTCCTTCATATACTGGAATTCTTGAATAGCTCAAATTTAGTATATTATCTAACTGTTCTTTTATAGGCTTGTTAGCATCAATCATAAATACTTCTGTCCTTGCTGTCATTATCTCTTCTGCTGTCTTATCATCAAAACTTATTACGCTGTCAATCATTTCGCGCTCTACTGGATCTATAATACCCTGTTCCTGTCCTACCTCAACCAGTGAACGTATTTCCTCCAATGTAACTTTTTCTTCAACAGACTCATCTTTAAGGCCAAAGATTCTCAACACCAAATTAGTAGAAGAGGACAATAAAGTAATAAAAGGACTTAATATCCTTGCTACAAATCTTATAGGTTTAATTGCAACCATAGAAAATCCTTCTGATCTTTGAAGGGCTATTCTTTTTGGCACCAGTTCTCCAAAGACTAGAATTATATAGGATAACAATATGGTAGTGCCAATAAAGGCTATATTTTGTCCAAAGGGAATACCTAAATCACTGAGAGCTCTTCCCAACCATTTAGAAATTCCAACAGCAGCTGATGCAGATGAAAACAGCCCAGCTAGAGTTATTCCAACTTGGATTGTTGATAAGAACCTGGAAGGCTCGTTTATCATCTCAAGTAGCATCTGTGCTTTTTTATTGCCTTCATTAGCTTTCATAGAGATCTTTTTCTTGTCAACAGAAACTATGGATATTTCTGCTGCAGCAAAAAAAGCATTTATCATAGTCAATATAGCTATCAGTACCAATTGCCAGAATAAATTGGAATCTGTACCTTCCATTATTTGTCCTCCTGCATACGACTTCCATAAATAAAGCTTATGTATATTATGATTCTCATTTTTTTGTAATATACACCTTTATAATTAAAGGTTCTATAATAAATGTTGGGGTGGAAAATAATTTACCCTAACATTTATTT
>JAAROH010008161.1_pt1 | contig 13611 bp, 12 predicted proteins | sample 7248631 | NCBI WGS metagenome assembly JAAROH01 (sample SAMN09772309, study PRJNA484901) | compost metagenome | isolation source: Vermicomposting unit | place: India
ATGTTGCCATTGTACAACAAAATCCGGGCACCCGCGAGGGGTTACCCGGATTTTGCCTTCAACCTGACCCTGCACCGGAGGTGCAGGCTGTTTTCGTCCTTATTCTTTGAGAGGTTGATGCATCCAGTCGGGACCGATCTGGCTGCCGACCCAGGCCTCGCCGTCCTCCCAGACCTCTTTCTTCCAGATGGGCACGATCTGCTTCAGCCGCTCGATGGCGTGCCGGCAGGCCTCGAAGGCGTCCGCCCGGTGGGGGGTGGCCACGGCGATGACTACGCTGGCCTCGCCGATCTCCAACCTGCCCACCCGGTGCACGATCGCGGTGCGCGCACCCGGCCAGCGCTCCGCGATCTCCCGCCCGATCTGTTCCATCTGTGCCACGGCCATCTCGGGATAGGCCTCGTACTCCAGGTAGACCGTGCGCCGGCCCCGGGTCCACTCCCGAACCGTGCCGACGAAGACCAGCGTCGCGCCGGAATGCGGGTTGGTGACCCTGGCGGCGATCTCGTCGGCCGAGAGGGGCTCGGTGGTGATGGCGAAGAGCGGAGGCTCCGGGTCATCGGCCCCCCCGCTGACCGGCGGGATGAGCGCCACCTCGTCGCCGTCGGCCAGCACCCGGTCGGCGGGGGCATACTCGCGGTTGACGGCCACAGAGAGCACCGGGGCGAGGCGGGCCAGGTTCGGGTACTGCTGCGTCAGGATCTCCAGGAGCTGCGCGGTCGTCCGGCCGGCCCAGTCGCCCTCCAGGGTACGCCGGCCCACGGCGTCGGCCGCCGCCGCGAAGAGTTTCACCGTTACCAAATTGGGAACCCTCCCGGGGAACGCGAATGCTTGCCTACAGTATAGACCAGCGGCCGAGAGCCCGTCCACCCGGCCGTTCCTGCGCGGGCCCTCGCTTTCCAGCGGGGATCGGGTGGCGTATACTTGAACTTGGGAAGGGGGCACTCCAAATGGTCAGCGTGGACCTCATGAGCGTGGCCATGATCGAGGAGACCGCAACCGTCATCCTGGTGCTGCGTGCAGCGACGTTGAAGCGCCTCCTGGTGATGGAAGTGGGTCTGCTGGAAGGCCGGGCCATCACGCTGGAAGTGGAAGGGATCCGGACGCCCCGCCCGCTGACCCACGAACTGACCCTCCGAGTGATGGAGGCCCTGGGGGCGACGATAACCCGGGTGGTGATCTGCGACTACCGCGACAGGACGTTTTTCGCCAGCCTGGAGCTGCGCACCGCGGACGGCCGGGAGCTGACGATCGATGCCCGCCCGAGCGACGCCCTGGCCCTCGCGCTGCGGCTGAAGGTGCCGATCATGGCGGAGGAGAAGGTGCTGGACGAGGCCGGTCTGGACGAGCACGAGCTGTCGGAGCGGCAGTCCCGGTTCCAGGTGCCGGAGAGCGATGACGAGGGGGAGCCCGTCCTGCACTAGCAGGCGGACCTTCTCTACGTGCAGCCAGTGCCGAGGGGGGAACTGGATTGGAGCGCAGGTTCGGAGAGTTGAACCCGCCACAGCGGCTTCTGATGGGGCCAGGCCCTTCCAACGTGGACCCGCGAATCCTGAGGGCGATGGCGACGCCGGTCATCGGCCACCTGGATCCGGCGTTCCTGTCGATCATGGATGAGACCATGGGCTGGCTCCGGGAGGTGTACGAGACCCGGAATCACCACACGGTGCCCATCTCGGCCACGGGCTCGGCCGGCGTCGAGGCGATGATGGTCAACCTGCTGGAACCCGGGGACGACGTGGTGGTGGGCATTATCGGCTACTTCGGCCAGCGGATGGCGGACGTGGCGTCCCGCACGGGGGCCAACGTGCGGGTGATCGAGGCGCCCCTGGGCGAGGCGATCCCGCCCGAGCGCTTCGAGGAGGAGCTGCGGCGCAAGCCTGCGAAGCTGGTCGCCCTGGTGCACGCCGAGACCTCGACCGGGGCGGAGCAGGAGATCGCGCCGGTCGCGGAGATCGCCCACCGCTACGGCGCCCTGATCGCCATCGACTGCGTGACCTCGCTGGGCGGTATGCCCGTCCGGGTCGACGAGTGGGGCGTGGACGCGGCGGCGTCCTGTTCGCAGAAGTGCCTGGGCGCCCCGCCCGGGCTGTCGCCGGTCACCTTCAGCCCCCGGGCGATGGAGGTCATCACCGGCCGCAAGTCCAAGTGCCAGTCATGGTATCTGGACGTGAACCTGCTCTTCGCCTATTGGGGTGACGGCAAGGCCAACAACCGGGTGTTCCACCACACCGGGCCGATCACGATGATCTACGCCATGCGGGAGGCGCTCCGCATCGCCCTGGAGGAGGGGCTGGAGGCCCGCTACGCCCGTCACCGCAAAGCGCACGAGGCGTTCGCCGCCGGCCTGGAGGCGATGGGGCTCACGCTCTTCACCAAGGGGAAGCGGCTGCCCATGCTCAACGTCATCAACATCCCCGAGGGCATCGATGACCTGGCGGTCCGCCGCCGGCTGCTGGAGCAAAACATCGAGATCTCGGGCGGTTTCGGCCCCCTGGCCGGCAGGGTCTGGCGCGTGGGGCTGATGGGCGTCAACGCCAACCCGGCGCCGGTGATCACCTTGCTAGGCGCCCTGGAGCAGGCCCTGGTGGAACAGGGGTACCGCTGCGAGCGGGGCGCGGCGGTCGCGGCTGCCCGTGCGGTGTACAAGCAGTCTACTTAGGTTGGTGGTGGAAGGCGGCTCTCCGGCTGCGCCGGCGGGGCCGCCTTCCGCGCGCCTGCGGGATGCGGGGTGTGGGCCTCGCCGGCGGGTGTTACACCAACTCGATCTCCAGCGCCCGCTTCAGCCGCAGCGACTCCTGCGTGGCTGCCGTGAGGGCGTGCAGGACGTCCCGGAAGACGTCCTGGGCCGGGGTGAACGCAAACCGGACCTCCGCGACGTCCGGCCGGCCGGCGACGAATGCCCGGTGCCAGCGGGTCACCGGCGGGAACTTCGGAAGCTCCGGCAGGAGCACGGGGGCTCCGGAGCCGCCCATCTCCGGCGTGCGGAGTCCGCAGATCCCGTCTTCCCCGAAGCGGAGCGAGGCGAAGAAGCACGCGAACCAGCCCCGCTCCAGCCCCGGGGTGGAGCGGAATCCCACGGGGGGCGGGAACTGGCGGAGGGCGATCCGGATGCCCCGGGGAGTGAGGGAGACGCGGGCGCTGTCGGACGCGGCGACGTCCGCCTCCCCCTGCCCGCCGAAGAGCGAGCCCAGGGCCGCGCCGGAGGGCGAGTGGAAGGTCAGCGTGGGAACCTGGTGTGCAACCAGCCGCTGGGAGGCGCGCAACGCCTCGTCATGAAGTACGCCGGCCCGCACCGGCTGGAGGCGGAGACCATCCACCGCGCCCAGCCGCATCAGCAGAGGGAAATCCTCGGCGCCAAGGAGTTCCACCGCTTCCTGCATCCGTGAGAGGTGAGCAAAGGGGATCAGGTGCTCCGTCCCTCCCGGCACGGAAAAGCGCAGTTTGTCGAACAAGCCATCCCCTCCCCTTATTCGAAGCGCGAGGGACCAAAATAAGGGCCGCAAATACCCAGCAGCCGGAATCCGGGCGTGCACACACCTCGGCCTTGCGACGAAACCCGTTTGGCACAAGGCTTGTGCGGAATTGTACAAATAGGAGGAGCTGTCATAAGCGATGCTTATAACCGTGATTGCTCCCAGCAATAGTCTTTCAGAACGTTGACAGTACTTTGTACGCAGGACTACAATGGGTTCGGTCTACGGCTTGTGGTACGTTCGAACTAGCACGTGTCCTGCGAAGGGGCAAGGTCCAGTATGGATTGGACGGAGGCTTCCTGACAAGAGCAAGTGGGGAAGGAGCGTACCGGGAGTATGCGAGAGTTTGTGAGACGCAATCATTTCCTGCTTCGGCGGCTTCACTCGCTCGCCGGTGTTGTTCCCGTGGGCCTCTTCCTGGTGTTCCACCTGTTCGAGAACTCGAAGGCCATGTACGGGCCCGAGGCGTACAACGAAGTCGTGCTGTCCATCAACTCGCTGCCGTTCATCCTGTTCATCGAGATCTTTGGCATTTTCCTGCCGCTTTACTTCCATGCGATCTACGGCATCTACATCGCGGCCGACGCCCGGCACAACGTCTCCCAGTACAGCTACGGCCGGAACTGGGCCTTCCTGCTGCAGCGCATCACCGGTCTGGTGACGCTGGTCTTCGTGACGTACCACATCTGGCACTTCCGAGTCCAGAAAGCCCTGGGCGTCTATGACGGGAACCTGGAACTGCCGGGCCTGCCCAGTTACACCATCGTCGCGGAGGCCTTCGCCAGCCCGCTGGCCAAGGTACTCTACGGGATCGGCATCGTGGCCGCGGCGTACCACTTCGCCAACGGCCTGTACACCTTCCTCATCACCTGGGGGATCACCATCGGCCCGCGCAGCCAGCGGGTCTCGAGCCTGGTCACGAACCTGCTGTTCGTGCTCGTCTCGGCAATGGGCCTCACCGCCCTGTTCGCATTCCAGATGTAGGAGGGAACGGTCGTGCGACGCAATCTCATTGTCGTTGGCGGCGGTCTGGCCGGGCTGATGGCCGTCATCAAGGCTGCCGAGGCCGGGTTCCACGTCGACCTGATCTCCCTGGTCCCCGTCAAGCGTTCCCACTCTGTGTGCGCGCAGGGGGGCATCAATGGCGCGGTGAACACCAAGGGCGAGGGTGACTCTCCCTGGATCCACTTTGACGACACCATCTACGGCGGCGACTTCCTGGCCGATCAGCCGCCGGTCAAGGCCATGTGTGAGGCGGCCCCGGGCATCATCTACCTCTTCGACCGGATGGGTGTGCCCTTCAACCGCACGCCGGAGGGGCTGATCGACTTCCGACGCTTCGGCGGCACCCTGTATCACCGCACCGCGTTCTCCGGCGGCTCCACCGGCCAGCAGCTGCTGTACGCCCTGGACGAGCAGGTGCGCCGCCACGAGGTGGACGGCAAGGTCACCAAGTGGGAGGGGTGGGACTTCACCGGTCTCGTGCTCCACGAGGGCCGGGTGGTCGGCTGCACCGCGCAGAACCTGCGCACCATGGAGTTCCGGGCGTTCAAGGCCGACGCGGTCATCATGGCCACGGGCGGCATCGGCATGATCTTCGGCAAGTCCACCAACTCGGTGATCAATACCGGCTCCGCCGCCGCGATCGTCTACCAGCAGGGTGCATGGTACGCCAACGGCGAGATGATCCAGGTGCACCCCACCGCCATCCCAGGCGACGACAAGCTGCGGCTCATGTCGGAGTCGATCCGCGGCGAGGGCGGCCGCGTCTGGACCTACAAGGATGGCAAGCCCTGGTATTTCCTCGAGGAGAAGTACCCCAAGTACGGCAATCTGGTCCCGCGCGACATCGCCACGCGCGAGATCTTCGACGTCTGCGTCAACCAGAAGCTGGGCGTCGACGGCAAGAACATGGTCTACCTGGATGTGAGCCACATCCCGGCAGAGACCCTGCGCCGGCGCATCGGCAACCTCATCGACATGTACATCAAGTTCGTCGGCGACGACCCCACCAAGGTGCCCATGAAGATCTTCCCGGGGGTCCACTACAGCATGGGCGGCCTCTGGGCGGGCTACGAGAAGAAGGCCAACAACGACATGGACATCTCGAGCCCGAAGAGCTTCATGACCAACATCCCCGGCCTCTACGCCGCCGGCGAGGCCTCGTTCCAGCATCACGGCGCCAACCGGCTCGGCGCCAACTCGCTGGTCTCCTGCGTCTTTGACGGCATGGTGACCGGCCCTGCGGCCGTGAAGTACGTCCTGGGGCTCAACACCACCCCGGCCGAGGAGTTGCCCGAGTCGATTTTCGAGGCGGCCGTGCGGGAGGCCGAGGCCAAGTACCAGCGCATCCTGCGCATGGACGGTCCCGAAAACCCCTACGTCCTGGCCGACGAACTGGGCAAGGTCATGACCGACAACGTCACCGTGGTGCGTTACAACGCCAAGCTCCAGGAGACGCTCGTGAAGATCGCCGAGCTGAAGGAGCGGTACGAGCGGATCGGCGTACCCGACACCGGCAGCCACTCCAACCAGCCCGCTGTGTTCACCCGCTGGCTCCACGGCATGCTGGTCCTGGCGGAGGTCATCACCAAGGGCGCGCTGGCCCGGAACGAGTCCCGCGGGGCGCACTACAAGCCCGAGTTCCCGGAGCGGGACGACGCGAACTGGCTGAAGACCACCATTGCCCGCCACACCGAGGACGGGCCGGAGCTGTTCTACCAGCCGGTCGACATCACTCACATCCAGCCCCGCAAGCGGGACTACTCGAGCAAGTAAGGGGGTACGGGAACCGTGGCCGATCAGAGGAAGTTCATCGAACTCCGCATCAGGCGGCAGGAGGCACCGGATAAGCCCTTCTACTGGGAGGAGTTCCGCATCCCGTACCGCCCCGGCATGAACGTCATCGCCTGCCTGATGGAGATCCAGCGCAACCCGGTCAACGCCGAGGGCAAGCGCACCACGCCGGTGGTCTGGGACTCCAACTGCCTGGAGGAGGTCTGCGGCGCCTGCTCGATGGTGATCAACGGCAAGGCCCGCCAGGCCTGCTCCGCCCTGGTCGACAACCTGACGCAGCCGATCGTGCTGGAGCCGCTGAAGTCGTTCCCCCTGGTCCGGGACCTCATGGTGGACCGCTCCCGCATGTTCGAGGCGCTGAAGCGCGTGAAGGCGTGGATCCCCATCGACGGTACCCACGACCTCGGCCCCGGGCCGCGCCAGTCGCCCGCCGACCAGGAGTGGATGTATAAGCTGTCGGAGTGCATGACCTGCGGCTGCTGCATGGAGGCGTGCCCCAACTACAACGAGAAAACCGACTTCATCGGTCCCGCGCCGATCTCCCAGGTGCGGCTGTTCAACGCCCATCCGACGGGCAAGATGCACGCCCACGAGCGGCTGGAGGCCCTGATGGGCCCGGGCGGCGTCATGGAGTGCGGCAGCGCCCAGAACTGCGTGCGGGCCTGCCCGAAGGGGATTCCGCTCACCACCTCCATCGCCGAGATCCAGCGGCAGCTCACCGTGTACGCCGTTAAGAAGATGTTCATGCAGTAGCGACGAAAGCGGGTTCGCCGGCCCCTCCGCGGGGTGGCGAACCCGCTCTCTTGTACCTAACATTACGGTGCGACGAGGCCGCTCCAGTTCAGGTACAGCAGGGGCAGGTTCCAGGGGAGCGTCGCCGTGAGCACCAGGCCCAGGCACCGGACCAGGGGCAGGCCCGAGATGCGGTGCACCCCTGCCGTCTGGGCCACGACCCGCCACACAAGGAACGGCACAGAGGCCCAGAGCACCAGCCAGTCCCGCTGCGTGAGGTAGGGGACGAAGGTGACGATGTCCTCCACCAGGAACAGCACCCACACCAGCCCCGTGTACTTGGCCGCCTCCTGGAGTTCGATCTTCCAGCCGAAGATGCGTCCGCTCCAGAAGAGCAGCACCGCCTGCACGGCGAACAGCGTCAGCATCAGGTTGAGAAGGCTCCAGAGCAGTGCCCCTGCCGGCAGTGAGGGCACGGCTGAGCGCACGCTGGGATGGAAGAGCAGCATGACGGCCTCGACGGTGAAGACGGTCAGCAGGATCCAGAGGTAGGCGAAACGCATCTGCGTCTGTGCCTGCGCGAAGGTTTCCGCCGGCCGCAGCAGCATGCCGCGGATCCAATCAGGCAAGGCCAAGGCCAACCCTCTCCTTCATCAGTCATAGGGCAGGGGCTCCCGCCGGGCCGCCACGCTCTGGACCAGGCCGATGGCGGCCATGTTGGCCAGCAGGGCGGTGGGTCCGTAGCTGACGAAGGGCAGCGGGATACCGGTGACCGGCATCAGCCCCATGGTCATGCCGACGTTCTCCAGAACGTGGGCGCCGAACAGGCCGGCGACCCCGACGACCAGCAGGGTGCCGTAGCGGTCGTTGGCGGAGAACGCGATGATCGCCAGCCGGAGGAACAGCAGCGCGTAGAGGCCGAGCAGCACGGCGCCTCCGACGAACCCCCACTCCTCGACCAGCGCCGCGAAGGCGAAGTCGGTGTGGGGGAAGGGGAGCCAGCCGTTCTGCTGATACTCGCCCTGCTTATACCCCTTGCCCCAGATGTCGCCGCTGGCGATCGCCATCTTGGACTGCAGCACCTGCCAGCCGGACCCCTGGGGATCCTTCTCCGGGAAGAGGAAGGCGTCGATGCGGGACCACTGACCCGGGTTGATGTTCAGCGGGAAGACGGTGCCGTATGTGTAGTGGCTCCAGACGGACCCGACGACGAACGCGGCCAGGAGAATCCCCGCCGCCAGCAGCTTCCGCCCCGGGAAGCCGCGGCCGTAGACCATGACGACGCCGATCACGGCGAACACCAGGGCGGTTCCCAGGTCCTTCTGCAGGACCACGGCGCCCAGGACGGGGAGCACGTGGAGGATCGGCGGCGCGAGGTGCCACCACGCGTCCAGCCGCTCCATGTCGTCGAGCTGCTTCGCCAGCGTGATGATCAAGAGCACCTTGCCCAGTTCAGACGGCTGCACCATGATGACGCCGAGGTCCAGCCAGTTCTTGTTGCCCATGACCTCGACGCCGAACGCCACGACGGCCAGCAGCATCGCCACGTTCAACCCGTAGATCCACCAGTGGAGGGCGCGCAGCTCGTTGTAGTCAAGGAGAAGCAGGATCGCCCAGGCGAAGATGCCCATGACGAGGGCGGCCGCCTGCTTGATGAGGTCCGCCTTGACCTCGTAGCTCGGCGCGGCGCTGGAGATCACGACAAAGCCGATGGCAGTGATGGCGAGGACGATGGCGAAGAGCGGCCAATCGATCATCCTCCAGAAGCGGCCGTGCCAGTACAGTGCGAACACCCCCTACAGCCCTATACCATTCGGTTGGACCGGCGCGAACCCCTCTTGGTTTCTTCTTGGCGCAAGCGCACAAAATGGGAGGGGCGGCAGCGCTCCCCTCCGCAAAAAAAGTGCCACCCGCAGGTGGCACGCTTATCGGCGAGTGATCAGGGCTGTACCTTCTTCGGCAGGCCCAGGTTGGCCCGGCCGCCGCGCGGACGCGCCTCGTTGACGGTCAGCGGGCGGCCTGCCCACTCCGCACCGTTCAGGGCATCGATCACCAGCTGGGCGGCTTCGTCGGGCACTTCCACGAAGCCGAACCCGCGACTGCGGCCGGTCTCGCGGTCCGTGACAATGCGAGCGGAGATGACCTCGCAGTACTGCGACACGGCGTTGTGCAGGTCCTCGCTGGTGGCTGCCCACGGCAGGTTACCGAAATAAAGGGTCTTGGCCATCTGCTCTCGTACTCCCGTCTCTGTGAATTTCTCGCAGCCGATGCCCTGAGGCAACGTCGCGACGTTTTCTTCAGTTTACACGTAGGGCCGGTTGGCGTGCAAGAGGGTTTGACCCCGGTACACCCGTCAGGTACAGTAAGATCACCCAACGAGGAGGCGGATCCGAGGTGCCGAGGCTCATCGCAGTGCTTTTCGGTCTCCTGCTTCTCGTCAGTTGCTCCGCACCGCCTGCGGGTCCTGCCGGGGCGGCGGAGGGCGGCGGTGCTGCCGGAGGCGAGCCCCCTGGCAGGGGCGCCGCAGACCCGCCCGCGGTGGAGGCAACCCCCATAGTATATGACCTCGTCATCGCCGGCGGCACCGTGGTCGACGGGACCGGCGCGCCCGGCTTCCGGGGCGACGTGGCGGTCAGCGGCGACCGCATCGTCGCCGTGGGCGACGTCGGACCGTACCGGGCGGAACGGGTCATCGACGCAACGGGGTTGGTGGTGGCCCCCGGGTTCATCAACCCCCATTCGCACACCCACGACGACCTGCTCAACCCCTTCATCGAGCGGGACGCCAAGGCCTCGCTGATGCAGGGCATCACCACTGAGATCGGCGGCGTGGACGGCCGGTCGCCGGTGGACATCGGCGCGTTCCTCTCCCGGCTTGAGGCGGAGGGGACGGGCGTCAACTACGGTACCTACCTGGGGCAGGGGTCCGTGCGCGCTCACGTGATGGGATGGGCCCAGGGACCGGCCGGCGAGGCGCAGCTGGCGGAGATGAAGCGGCTGGTGCGCGAGGGCATGGAGGACGGGGCCCTGGGCCTCTCCACCGGGCTCGAGTACCAGCCCGGGTCCTTCGCCGGAACGGCGGAGTTGGTGGAACTGGTGAAGGAGACCGCCCCTTACGGCGGCATCTACGCCACGCACATGCGCAGCGAGGGCGACGCCCTGGTGGAGGCGATCGAGGAGGCGCTGGAGATCGGTCGGCAGGCCGGCGTCCCCGTGAACCTTTCGCACCTGAAGATCGTGCACTACCGGAACTGGGGCAAGGAGGACGAGGTCGTCCGTCTGATCGAGGAGGCCCGGGCCGCCGGGCAGCGGGTCTTTGCCGACGTCTATCCCTACCGGGCGCCGGACTACGCGGTCAACCGCCCCCTCGCGGAGTGGGCTTCGGCCCTGCCGCCGGAGCACCTGCTGATCGTCGACGGGGCGCCCGGGGAGCTGCAGGGGCTGACCGTGGCAGAGGCCGCCGCACTGCTGGGCCTGCCGGAATCCGAAGCAGCCCGGAGTCTTCTGGCGCGGCACCCGAACACCCGGGTCGTGGCGCTGGTCTCCAGCCAGCGGGCGATGCACCGGTTCTACGCGGCGGACTGGTCCGTCGTCTCCACCGACGGGGAAGCGCAACCGAAGCTGGCCACGGCGGCGGAGGCGCGCGCCTACGCGTTCCACCGGCGCTCCTACGGCACCTACCCCCAGCTGTTCGAGGAGCTGGTGCGCAAGCGCGGGGTGCTCACGCTGGAGCAGGCCGTCCGCAAGTCCACCGGCCAGGTGGCGGACGAGCTGGGCCTGAAGAGCAGGGGCTACGTCAAGCCCGGGCAGTACGCCGACCTCGTGCTGTTCGATCCGGCGACCGTTGCCGACCGGACGACCTGGCTGAGCCCGCAGGAGTACCCCGAAGGCATTGCCTACGTGCTGGTCAACGGCCACGTGGTGGTGGACCGGGGCGAGTGGGTCGGCGGGCGCCACGGCCGGATCATCCGGCGGGGCGAGGAGTGAGGGCCGGCGCTCCGGCCCGCGGAGAGGAGGACCTGGTGATGGCCTTCTGGTTGATGAAGACCGAACCAACCGTCTACAGCTACGACGACCTGGAGCGTGCGGGGCGCGACCTCTGGGACGGGGTGCGCAACGCGGCGGCGGCCAGGAATATGCGGGCGATGAGGCCCGGCGACCTGTTCCTCTTCTACCACACCGGCGACGAACGGGCGGTTGTGGGCGTCGGGCGCATCGTCAGCGAGCCGTACCCCGACCCGACCGATTCGGAGGGCCGATGGGTCGCGGTGGATGTCGAGCCGCTCTACCGGTTCAGAACCCCGGTGACCCTGGCCGATGTTAAGGCCGATCCCCGGTTCGCCGACTGGGCCCTGGTGCGCCAGTCGCGCCTGTCGGTCATGCCGGTGAGTCAGGAGCAGTGGGCCTGGCTGCACGAGATGGGCGGTACCGAGCTCCGGGAGGCGTGAGCCGGGGGGGCGTGAGCCAGGGCGTGCGGCCCCCGTTCGGCCCTGGGAGATGGCGTGATTACGGGCGAGACGTCAGGAGAGGGGTGTCCCTCTCCTGACGATTTTTCTGTCATCTCACGGACCCCCTGAAACGCGCGCGGCGCCCCGAATCGTCTGTATTGACGGTGAACGGAGTGACCAGAGAGGAGGGGTTCTCTTGAGGGTGCGACGACTGCTGAGCGTCGTTCTCGCCCTCGTGCTGCTGCTGGGGGCGGCGCCGGCCCCGGCGGCGGCAGCGTCAAGGGGCATCGGTCTGGGACTCGGTCTGGGGCTCGGTTTCCTGGACGTCCCTGACAGCGACTGGGCCTGGCCGTATGTGGTGGAAATGCAGCTCAAGGGGCTCATGAGAGGCGTTGGCAACGGCCTCTTCCAGCCCTCGGCGCCGCTGACCCGAGCCGAGGCGGTGACGGTGGCCGTGCGGCTCATGGGGCTGGAGGATGAGGCCCAGCGGCTGAGTGAGAGCCGCATCCGCGAGCTGCTGCCCTACACCGATCGCGATCAGATTCCGGCATGGGCAAGGCCCTATATCGCTGTCGCGGTCGACTACGAGATCATGCCGATCGCGGAGGACGGCCTGCTGCGGGCCAGCGAGAAGGCGAGCCGGCTGTGGGTTTCCGTGCTGCTGGTCCGCGCGTTGGACTACGAGGCCGAGGCGCAGGCCAAGATGACGGCGAGCCTGCCGTTCAAGGACGGCGATCTGGTGCCCGCCTCGCTGGTGGGTTACGTGGCGGCCGCCGTGGACCACGAGCTCGTGCAGGGCTTCCCCGACGGCACGTTCCGGCCCAACGACCCGATCACGCGGGCCCAGGCGGCGGCCCTGCTGTCCCGCACCGACCGACAGCTGGGCGAGCAGGGGCGGTTCCGTCCTGGTTACCTGGCGGGCGACCTGGTGTCGGCCAGCGAGCGGAACCGGACAATTACCCTGTCCGTGCAGGGTCGCAACCGGACGCTCTCGGTGGCCGCGGACGCGCCGGTCTTCCTGGATGAGCGCCGGGCCGGCCTTGACGACCTGCCGAAGGGCGCCCGGGTCTCGGTGGTGCTCGACAGCGACGAGCGGGTGCTGATGGTCATCGCCCACTCGCCGGTCAATCTGCCCGGAGTCAGCGACGTGACGGGCGAGATCAGCGCCATCTTCCAGCCGTCCGAGATGGCCGGCGGGCTCGGGCTGCTGGTTCTGAAGCGCTCGGGCGGCAAGGAGCAGACTTACCCGCTGGCGCCGCAGGTGACGGCGACCTACAATGGCCGGTCCATCGCGCTGAACCAGCTGCGGGTCGGCGATAAGGTGCGGCTCAACGTCATCGCGGGAGTCGTCGTGGCCATCGAGGTGACCGAGCGCGGCTCCGGCACCGGCACGGAGGACCAGATCAAGGGCACGATTGTCTCGGTCCAGCCGTACTCGATTTCGTTCCTGGGGTCCATCCGGGTGCGGGTCGGCAACAGCACCCGAACCATCACGGTGGCGCCCGGAGCGGTCATCACCCGGGAGGGCAACAGGGTGGACCTAACGGATCTGGAGCCCGGGGATGAGGTGACGGTGCGGCTGGCCGGCGGCATCGCCATCCGCATCACGGTCGACAAGCCCGCCCGCACGGAGGAGACCGTTCGGGGTGAGATCCAGTCCGTTCAGCCGGCGACGAAGAACACCCAGGCCCGGCTGCGCCTGCGCACCGAGGACGGCCGCACCCGCACGGTCACCCTGGCCGCCAACGTCGTCATCCGCCAGGGCAACAACCGGCTGACCGTGGCCGACCTGCGCCAGGGGGATCAGGTGCAGGTCCGGCTGGTGAACGGCGTGGCCGAGGAAGTCCGCGTCCTGTCCCGGGGCCCGCTGGTGGAAGAGGTGAGCGGGACCATCCAGCAGATCACGCCGGCCACCCGGACTTCCGGTCCGAAGGTGACGGTGAACACCGGCAAGGCGACCCGCACGGTGACCCTGGCCAGCGACGTCTCGATCCGGCACGGCAGCCGCAGGCTGCAGGCAGAGGATCTGCGGGTCGGCGATGAGGTCACCATCACCGTGGTGGACGGCGTCGGCACCGAGATCACCATCCACAAGCGCGGTCCGCTGGTCGAGGAGGTCTCCGGCACCCTGGAGAAGGTGGAGGCGGCCACCCGGAACC
>JAAROH010008163.1_pt1 | contig 13573 bp, 12 predicted proteins | sample 7248631 | NCBI WGS metagenome assembly JAAROH01 (sample SAMN09772309, study PRJNA484901) | compost metagenome | isolation source: Vermicomposting unit | place: India
CCCAAAACCATTTACATCAAGCATTTAAACAAGATTTTGGACTGCGAAAGTTGAGTTATAAATTTTTTCGTTTATAATTTATTGTTGATTAGCACCCAAAAATTCGATTTTCCAAATTTCGTACATGGTTTTTATTTGTTTGTCTGGACGAAACTTTTTGAGGCTAATCAGCTTTTCATTCTCCACCTTAATGAAAGATACCGGACTCTTTTGCCTTTCTTCTTAAACTTTTTGTCTTTTCGTTAATAAGATTTTTTAGATAACCACCAAAAATGAAGGCAAACAATCCAAAAATTAGAAGATAAAGAAGATCAATTCCAACTCTTCTCCATAGAATACCACCCGTTGCCTCACGCATAATATCAATTGCATATGTGAAGGGCAAGAACGGGTTTATTTTTTGGAAAAACTCAGGTAATAACACGACTGGATAGGTTCCTCCCGATCCTGCAATTTGAAGTACTAACATAATAATTGCTAAGGCTTTCCCGACATCGCCAAAAACGGAAACTAAAGTATACACAATCGTTATAAAAATAACACTACAAAAAATCCCAAATAAAACAAACCAAAAAGGTTCAACAAGTTTCACATGTAGTATAAATATATCTCCTAATGTCACAATTATTGACTGAAGAAATCCAATACTTAAAAACGTTAATAAACGACCGATATATATATCTTTTGTTTTAAATCCTTCTGTATGATGAATATCTGTGGATATAAGCGAGATTAATAATAACCCACCGACCCAAATTGCAAGTACTGTATAAAATGGAGTCATTCCCGTTCCATAATTTGGAATAGAAAAGACACTATTTTCTTTTAATTTAACAGGTTCAGCAAAAAAATTTTTTTCTGATTCCGGGTCATGTTGAAGGAGATCAATAATTTCATTAATATCTGTTTCACCTTTTATTTTTCGTAATTTATCAGCTAGATGTATCACTTTATCGTTAATAAACGGAAATTGATTTGTAACATAGGTGAGCATTTCTCGCCCTTCCGAGAGGTTTTTATCCGTTCGATTAAGTACACCCTGTACTTCCGGTAATGTTGATTGGATCTCAGTTAATATATTTCGTGCTTCCGTTAATGTTGATTTCACGTCCCCTACCGTCTTTGTTATGAATGGTTCCAGTACATCTCGATAATCTTTAGCAAACGCTTCTACATGACCTTTTATTGACTCTGCATTTCCTTTCATTGCTTTAAAAAATTTATCTATTTCGTTCTGATTGTCTCGAATCAATGTATCTAATTGCTCTGCTTGATTTTTAAGTACTTGGTAATCCCCTTTTACATTATCCAAAGACGACAATGCCTCATTTAACTCTGGCGCTTCCGTTTGGTTCAGGTCTTTTAGGTTATTTAATGTGGTTTCAATCGTTTCAATTGCTTGGCCAATGGATTCATTTTTCTCTATGATCGTTTGACTCAACGATTGCTTCTTATCTGTCGGTATTGTTGATAAATCAATATTTTGTATTAATTCATTCGTTTTATCATGCAATTTCATGATTTTAGCGATATTTTGCTCGATTATAGGTTTCATTTCATCTAATCTTGCTTCGGCTTGGTCAATAAATTGTGAAGTATCATCTATAGTTCGTAGACTTTTATTTGTTGCTTCCTTTACTTGCGGCAAAATGGTTTTGGCTTTTGTTATCAATTGACTGGCTCGGTTTGCATCATTTGTTGTATCATTTAAAAGTTGGTAAATCTCCGGTAAATTACTTTCAATTGTAAATAGATAACTTTCAAATTTTTTAATATCAGGTAAGTCTTTTTGCAATTCAATTCCTAATTCGTTAAATATGTCGAAAATGGTCTTATTTACAAGAGAAATAAAATTGCTACTTATTTGTTGAACAATCACACTGGCACCTTTCTCTGTAATTTTTGGAGCAATCGCATTTATTTTCTCATTCACATAGTAATCTATTTCTGCTTTTTGCGGTTTTTTGCTTATTACTGTTGCCAATCGTTTTGAAAAATTTTCCGGTATAACAATGACAGCATAATAATCACCATACTTCAGTTTTTCCATTGCTTTTTCGCGATTAACAAAGCGCCAACCCATTTTTTTATTGTTTTTTAATGTTTGGACTAGCTCATTACCAACTTCAATTTTTTCCCCGCGAACTTCAGCCCCTTTATCTTCATTGACAACACCAATTGGAATTTGACCAGTTTGTCCATATGGATCCCAAGATGCTTTAATATTGAACCAAGCATAAAGAGAAGGTAATATGATTAGTCCGGCGATAATGATTGCAGCAACCCAATTTGTACAAATACTTTTTATATCTTGAGTAAAAATCTTCCACCCATTTCTCATCCTTAATAACCTCTCAGAAACGATATTTTATGTCAATTTACTAATAAATGCTTCCACTATCTTCCAAACATTTTTGGAAGGTCAGCTTTGATTAGTTTATCCTGTTGTTTCTGAATCATTAAAAGAAATAGGTACCATCTATTGTCAAATTTTTTATTGAATTTTCCGGAACCCCCCCTGAGGGAAATTGCCAAAAGCAAGGTAAAATGCGACGCCACTGAAAAACAATTCGAATAAGTTCACTTACACAGTATAAATTAGTATAAACCACAAAAACACGTCTAAATATGCTGTTTAGCAAGTAATTTTATAATTATTTACCGCTTTTTCAGTGACCTCGTAAAATGCCAATTAAGTGTTTTGAAAGGCGTCGTCACATCCCTGCTCCACCTTACCTATCAGATCTGCAATCCACTTTTACGTCTTGCACCATACTAAAATAGTTAAAGCCTAAAATTACATATAATTGTTTTGGAATAGGACAAAAAATTGACCGTTGGGATGATGTACTTATTAATTTTGGTATTTGATCGTGCAAGTTTAACTTAATTTGTTACAGAAGTTTTTATCGGTAGGGAATGATACGAGGCGCTTAGGCATAGAAAAAGCACCTCCTTATAATGATAGTCCTATCATATAAGGAGATGCTTTATGCTTTGTTTGAATTCGTCTTATAACTATTACATTAAGTGGATTAAGTGGAAGACGATACCAACCACGAACAATCCTAGAATCATAACAATTGGAGAAACTTTCTTCTTAAGTAACCACATGCAAAGAAGTGTTAACAGCAAACCGGCTAAACCAGGAATTAAGCTATCTAAGTTGTCTTGTAAAGTTGTTACTTTCACATCACTCAATGAAAGACCTGCAGCTTGCTGTTCCAAAGCAGTTCTAATTCCTTCCGCTCCAGAAGGTAATTTATCCCAATCAATATAAGCGCCTTTGTCAAGTTTTACTTCAGATACTACTGGCGTGAATTGTACAGATACCCATCGGTTAACTAATGAACCAAGGATGAACATACCGAGGATCGATGCACCTTTTGTAATATCTTGCAGCAATCCGCCAGATAAGTCGTCAGTAATTCTTGAACCGGCTTTATAACCAAATTCTTGCGTATACCACATAAACAGCATACGAATAACGTTCCAAAGAACAAAGTAAAGAATTGGTCCAAGTATGTTTCCGGTCATTGCAAGAGAAGCTGCTAATGCACCAAGGATTGGTTTTACCGTGAACCAGAAAACCGGATCTCCAATACCTGCTAAAGGACCCATCATCCCGACTTTAACCCCTTGAATGGCTACATCATCAACAGGGGCGCCATTTGCACGTTCTTCTTCAAGTGCTAAAGTAACACCTATTATAGGTGAAGCTACGTACGGGTGAGTGTTAAAGAACTCCAAATGACGTTGTAATGCAGCTGCACGATCTTCTTTTGTTTTATATAATTTTTTGATGGCTGGAATCATTGTAAATGCCCAACCACCGTTTTGCATACGTTCATAGTTCCAAGAACCTTGAATGAAAGTTGAACGCCACCAAATAGAAATGCGATCTTTTTTAGATAACTTTATTTGTTCTTCCATTTCTATGTCCGCCTCCTTTTAGTAATTATCAATAATGTCGCCTAATGGATCACCAATATTACCGTTTCCTCCATTACCTGAACCGCCTTGTTTAGAAAGAGCAATATAGATTAGTGCAAGAGCAACACCGATAGCACCAAGACCGATAAGTGTAATATCTGAAACAGTTGCTAATACAAAACCAATGGCAAAAAATGGCCAGACTTCTTTTGTTGCCATCATGTTAATAACCATTGCATAACCAACGGCTACAACCATTCCCCCACCGATGGCCAAACCATCTGTCAACCAAGTTGGCATTGCTTCAAGCATACTTCTAACCGGACCTGCACCAACAGCCACAATTAATATAGCTGGAATTGCAATCCGCAATCCTTGCATACAGATAGCAATGATATGCCAAAATTCAACCTTTCTGAAGTTCCCCTCTTTAGCTGCAGCATCCATAAAGTGGACGAACGCTGTTGCAATCGTACGGACAATGATTGTCAATAATAAACCTGCAACGGCAAGCGGAACGGCAATCGCAATTGCAGAAGATACACCTTCTCGACCTTGTCCACCTAAAACTAAAATAATTGCAGATGCGACTGAGGCTAATGCAGCATCCGGTGCTACGGCAGCTCCGATGTTTGCCCAGCCTAAAGCGATCATTTGAAGGGTACCGCCTAAGATAAGACATGGTACTAAGTTTCCTGTTACTAAGCCGATTAGCGTACAGGCAATGATTGGTTGGTGGAAGTGGAATTCATCCAAAATTCCTTCCATACCGGCTAAAAACGCTACGATAAAGACTAATATTATTTGAATAATATTCAGATCCATATTATTAATCCTCCCTTTTCTTCTAATAATCAGGATTATTTTTTCTTGTTTAACTCCTCTTGAGCCTTCTTGAGAATTGCATCCATGTCGCCTTTTGTATCGTTCGGAACTTTACGTACATCGAATTTCAAACCAAGTTCTTTTAACTTATTGAAAGTATCAATATCATCTTGGCTAAAGGCTAACACCTTATTCGGTTGAACTTTACCAGGTGAGTGTGCCATCGAACCAACATTAATTGTCTTTAATGGAACGCCACCTTCAACCGCTCTAAGCACATCTTGCGGGTTTTCAAAAAGAAGCATTGCGCGCTGGCCGCCGAAATGTTGATCATCTTTTGCAAGTTCGATCATTTTCTTGACAGGAACAACGTGTGCCTTGACGCCCGGTGGAGCAGCCTGTTTGATTAATTTCTTACGAAGATCATCCTTTGCTACCGCATCAGATACAATGATGATACGAGTAGGCTGTGTTGTTTTTGTCCAAGTAGTTGCTACTTGTCCGTGAAGTAAACGAGTGTCAATTCGTGCCAACACGTATTCAAATTTACCAGGGGCACCTGCATTTGATGGTCGACGAGCAGATGCAGCAGATGGTGTTGCCGGTTCTAATTCTTCAGGTCTTACTTTAACCCCTTCTTTAGCTGTGTCCAAAATATGTGCTGCAATTTCACGTGCTGAGTTCATGGATAAGCGTGATGCAAAAACTTCAATCAACATTGGCAAGTTCATACCAGCAACAATTGCCCATTTGTCTTTGTGTTCTTCAAACAAGCTATTTGCCTGGTTGAAAGGGGTTCCACCCCAAAGATCGACTAAAAATAATATTTCGTCTTGGTTGTCGAAAGAGGCGATTGCTTCTTTCATTTTTGCTTTTACATCATCAGGTCCTTCGCTTGGCATCAATGTAACTGCTTTTACATTTTCTTGTTTTCCAAAGATCATCTCTCCGGATTGCAAGATACCATTGGCGAAATCACCGTGACTAGCAATGATAATTCCTACCATCTTCTTACCTCCTCTATGATTATTGGTACAGCTAAAAGGACATGGTAAAATCTTCCAAAGTACTTTTTTAGCTGTATCTTTTCAGCTCATCTAAAGCGATTACAGTTTCAACTAAAAACAAAAAAGCATGAGTAAAAAGTCGATTAAAATGAAGTTATGTTTATAGACTGCCCATAATCTTCATTTCAATCAAAACTATTCACTCATGCCTGATCGAATCAGTAACACGTAAAATATAATAGCTAAAGTATTCAATTGTTTTTTTGCAAACACTGTAAATAAAGGAACGGTAAACAGCCTTTGCAACAAATAAATTCTTTTTAAATGTTCAATGTATCACTTTAATGAGCTTCCATAAAAATTATAGCACACCAAATATTCTTCTTTCAAGAGGAAAAATATTTTCCGTTTTCCTCCCTGTCAAATTTTCATCTTTGCTAGGAGTATATCCTTTCACGTTTAAAACAAAGTTCTTCTAACCTGTCTTACCATGTAAAACAATTACTTTTTAAATTTACTCTTTAGACCGCGTTTAACAACATCAAAGAAACTTAATGATTGAACCATTTGATTCGGGTCAACGTATTCACGAATTGCCCGTAATACTTTTTTCGGTTCTTTTGAGGAAAATGAAAACGTTCCATTTCGCTTCGTTTGGATCGCATAACGCGGGATCCATTTCCCTTTGAACATGACGGAAGCAATCACGTAATCAACTTCTTCCCAAGGAATTTGAATAAACTTACGCGCATCACGATCATTGTAGAATTCAAATCCCTTGTCTCCGATCATGATCTTACCATACTCCGGAAGTCCCAAATGCGAGGTTGCATCAATAACTAAATCGACTTTTGTATTGATTGATTGGACCATTTAATCTGCTCCATTTCTTTCTCTTAATAAAAATATTATACTGTGTCTTCTTACTTTAAGCAAAAAATATTTTGGGACGATAACAAGAGAACGAAGGAAGAGGATGAGTTGACTTGATCATTTACTTCCCATTTTAGTGACAATGTTTCATTTTGGTCACTCATAACGCATAGATTCAACCGGATTGAGTCTTGATGCCTTATTCGCAGGCAAAATACCAAATATAACACCAATTATCATAGAGAAGAGCATTCCACCGATGATTACCGGCCATGAGACAAGCGATGGCCAGTGGGCAAAATAAGCGATTATTGCTGCAGTCCCTGCCCCAAGAAAAATACCAATGGCACCACCAATAAAAGTCATAGTTACAGATTCAACAAGAAATTGCATAAGAATTTGACCTCTCGTTGCCCCAAGGGACATTCGGACGCCGATTTCCCGGGTTCGCTCTGTAACAGAAACGAGCATAATATTCATTACCCCAATACCACCAACCAATAAAGATACGCCTGCAATACTCCCAATAATGATGGTCATTATTCTTGTAACTTGACTTACACCTTTTACCATTTCTTCCATATTCATCACTTGGTATGAGTCTTCGGTGTTGTGTATGCCATTCAGTAGATTGGTCGCATTTTTCCCTGTTTTCTCAATCGCATCAGCATTTTTAACTTGAATCGTGATTTGACTTATTTTATTTTTACCGGTTATATTTCTCCATGTATTCAATGGAATATACACATCATTGGAGCCCATCGAAAAAAAACTAGTTTCTTCCTTTAATACACCGACAATTTCAATTGGCTGGACCCCAATATAGATAATTTTCCCCACTGGATCCTCGCCATCAAATAATTCTTCTTGAAAGGTGGAGCTAACCACTGCGGTTCGGTGGCCGCCAAGAAAATCAGATGCAAGGAGATTTCTTCCCTGCTCCACTTTAAAATTATTCACCTCTATATAAGCTTGGTTAATTGCCGAAATATAAGAATCAACTGATTTTCCACGATAGGAAACAGATCCAAACTCACCACTAGATGCAACAACTTGCTTTACGTTTGGAACTGATTCAAGTGCCCGAATATCCGCTTCGGTAAAAGGCGAATTTAACATCGAACTCGAATTAGCCTCCATTTCTTCTTCAGGTGGAGAATAAAAGATTTCTACCGTATTATTTGATCCGACAAACATCGATTTCAACATAGCTTCCCCGCCTTGTCCAATAGCGACAATGGCAATGACTGAACCAACACCAATAATGATACCCAGCATCGTTAATATGGAACGCATTTTATGAGCATTGAGAGAGGAAAGTGCCATTTTAATATTATCAAAAAAACTCATATCTCCCCCTCCTTGCTTTTAACGATACAGCCGTCTCGAACAAAAACCGTTCTATTCGCATAAGTTGCGACTTCACTATCATGTGTAATTGTAACAATGGTTGCCCCTTCCTTGTGAAGCATTGAAAACAACTCCATAATTTGAATGCTCGTCTTCGTATCCAATGCTCCAGTCGGTTCATCCGCCAGTATCAAGTCTGGCTGATTCACAATAGCCCTGGCAATTGCAACACGCTGCTTTTGACCCCCGGATAATTCACTCGGCAAATGGTACAGACGATCGGAAAGGCCGACTTTTTCAAGTGCTTCCTTTGCTTTCTCTTCCCGTTCTTTTTTTCTTAATCCTGCATAAATCATCGGGAGTTCGACATTTTTTAATGCATTTAACCTTGGTAAAAGTTGAAATTGTTGAAAGACAAAACCAATTGATTTGTTTCTTACATGAGCAAGGTCTTTTTCATTATATTGAGATAATGGCATTCCTTTCAAAAAATACTCTCCACTTGTCGGACGATCAAGACAACCGATTATATTCATCAATGTGGTTTTCCCGGAACCGGAAGGCCCCATAATTGCAGTAAATTCACCCTTTTCAATGGACAAATCGATCCCTTTTAATACTTCGACTTCTTCCATTCCCATCTGGTAACTTTTGCAAATCGAAGACAGCTGTATCATTTTACATTCACTTCCATGCCTTCTGTCACAGTGTCGTCCGGATTAACAATAACCTGATCGCTTAATGTGATTCCGTCTTTAATTTCGATTCTTTCACCTGAAGTAATTCCAACCGTTACTTCTCTTCTTTCAACGATTCCATCCTTTACAATATACACAAAGTTTTGATTATTCTCCTGTTGGACAGTAGTAACCGGCAGCGTATTTGCTTTATATTTTTCAGTCTCAATTTCTACAATCAATTGAAACCCGGGTTTTAATCCGATGTTTCCATTATCCACTGCGATTTCGATTGGATATTGGACACTACCGTTACCTCCGTTCACTTCTGAACCGGTATTGGTTTCATTCGGTAAATAAGAAATATAATTCACTTTTCCTGTCCATATTTGATCAGGGACTACTTCTGATTTTAATGTAACTGTCTGTCCTTCCTGAATACGTAACGAATCATATTCTGAAATTAATCCTTCAACAATCATCTGATTTAGTGAACCAATACGAATAAATGGTTTAGACTCCATTTGATTGGATACAGCAGCCGCATCTTCATTGATTTCAACTACTTTTCCATTAATCGTGCTTTTCACATGCAAATCCGCAATTTTTCCGGCTATTGTTTCTTTTTCCAATTTCAGCTTTTCAATCTCTATGTTCGCCTGCTTTACTTGGAGTTCCAATTGATTACGTTCACTTTTTAATTCTTCATTCTCCTTATCCTCTTTGAGCAGATTAATTACGTTATTCAGCTGTTTTTTTAAGGAGTTCAGCTCCAAATCAGCCGATTCTTGTTGGAGTTTATTTTGTTTTTGATCCAATAAGAGCTGGCTGTTTTTATAAGTAAAAAGAGGTGTACCCTGGGCGACATCGTCTCCTTCTTTAACTAAAATCTCATCAACATCGCCCTTTTCCGGGTTATAATAAATCGTTTGTTCTTCCGCTAACTTTAATGTACCGGAAATCATAATCTTATTAGAGATTTCCATTTCCTTTAAATTTGTTACTTTAACTGTTGGATTATCACTTCTTGCGTTTACCAAGACATTAACACTGAATAACCCAATAAAAATTGCGACTACTGCGATTGTAATCCATACTTTCTTCCTCATCCATCAGACACCGACCATTTCAGCTAAACTAGCACCGATAACAGCAAAGATAATGCCAATAATGAAAAACGCGATAGAAATCCCCCACGCCAAACCTTTTGAAAAATTGGCGACACGATTTAACCCTGTCGCAGTCAAAATTACATGCCAAATGGAAAAGACTTCAATACTCTTTAAAACTGCACCCAATGCACCTTTAGCCTGAAAAATGGGTCCGAGACTTGTATAGATTGTCTCCGGGTCACCACCGCCAACGAGAAGGGCACCAATCCCGTTAATAACCATACCAATTGCTGATATGAACATAATATACATATTCATTGAGAATAACTGTTTAAACGAAACATTTGAACTTGTAAACTTTGAAATAATGAAATAGATTAAACTACTTAATAAACATCCAATCAATGGTGAAATAATCCCAATAACCAATGTAAATACAGCGGTGAATCCAGTAATAAACATCGCTTCATCAGCTGAAACATCCGAAAAATTTAATTCGCTGCCAAATAGTCTCAGTAATACTGCTATCGTAAATACAATCGCATTAATCAAAAGTGCACCAAGAATAATCGGTCTTTCTCTAATCCGTTGAAACTGCTCACCCGGATTCCAAATCATTCCCCAAATAGAAGGTTTCGGTAGTTTAACTTCTTCTTTTGCTTGCTTTTCTATCATAGTCATGTATTCTCTATCCTTTCTGTTTAGCTTTTCTGAAAATTTTTCTACTTAATTGTTGTTTTCATCTCAACTATCAAAACTTGTATCCACCCCCATTAGGCTCCCTTCATTTATTTTTGATTATAAATCAAGGTAAAACCAAATGAAGAAATCTTTATAAATGCTTAATAATTTCGGTTTATGAGGACAGGTTGAAACTACTGAAATCGTGTTCAATTCAGTTTGCATGCAATATAGGTTACACGAACTAAACCAACAAGATAACGTATTCAAAAGCAACGACATCAAAATCTTTTGTAATTTTCAAGCAGTTTCAAACAGATTTATCTCCAAATCATGATTGTTCTGGGCGCTTTAAAAAATCCAAAACTACTTTCTCAAATTCCTGCAGATTATTAAAATTATTATGGAATTGAATAATTTCTCCATTATTCAAGAGGAAAACTTCATCTGACAGCTGATGTGCGACCGCCATTATGTGTGTTGAAATAATAGTTGAATTTCCTGCGCTAATGTATTGCTTTAATTTGTTTTTGATTTTTATAGAATTAAGAATATCTAATGATGAAAAAGGCTCATCCAAAAGTAAGATATGTGGGTTGAATAAAAACCCCGTTAAAAAACTTAATTGTTCAGCCATGCCTTGGGAATAGGTAATAAATAACTCATCAATAAAGTTGGATACATCGAATTTATCGATCAGATCATTTACTTCTTGTTTATTTATACCTTTTAATAATGACAACATTTCCAAGTTTTCTCTGCCTGAAAGATATTCTAAAAAATTTGGTTTATTTGGGATATAGTAGAATAGGTCCCGAACGGTATCCTTGATTTTCATTTTGCAGTTGTCTGAAGGTATTAGACCAGCCAATATCTTTAATAAGGTTGTTTTTCCAGCACCATTAGGCCCCAACAATGCGTATGTTTTATTCTCTTCAATAATTAAATTGATATTTTTTAATACTTCCTTGTCCCTATACTTCTTATTTAAATTAGATACTTGAACGAAAATTGTTAGTCACTTCCTTCTTCATCAATCGGATTAATAATGATTTTTTCCCACCAGCTGATTAAAACAGAAATAATATTAGTGTAATAGGTATATACATAAATATGGACAAGCGATAACTTATATTTTTGGCTAAAGATACCGACTGTTTACGTGATATCCAAAGAAATATATTTTTAAAGATAATTACAAATGGGGCAGTAATTATTATTCCAATAAAAAAATTTAGGACACTTGTATACGTTATACTTATACTTGAAAATAACAGAAAAATTAAAAACAGAAGACTGCTTATACACATGTTGTACACGACAAATAAGGAAATTATTTTTTTCCCATTTAACAGCTGATTAGTGTAAAAAAACTCAAAAAATACTGGTAACACACTTCCTGTTAAAGGAAGTAGAGAAACTAAACCAATTACTAAAATAAAAGTCCCGGCGTCTTGATTAAACTTTTCTGCATTAAGTATATACAGCACATTCAAAATAAGGGTGCTATATAAAAAATTAAGGTTAAACACACCACATTGCTTAATCATCAATAGGATTGGTACACTTGTCCTAATTTTCCCCTTCTTCCTTTTACTTCCAACAACATTATAATTCCTTATGATTTCGATATAGGCAATGAGGAAAAAGCAAAATGATATAATCAATAAAATCAATGATATGTAAAAATAATTAAATGAATAAAATGATATAGAGTTTAACCCGAAAAATTCAATAACTTTTTCATCAAGACTGTGATTAAAAAGACTGTTTATTACATTTAATATCCAAAGGTAAATTTTTTCGAAAAATACTGTTAACAGAATTGCTGCAGTAAGAACAAAAAATTGTTGTAATTTATTAAACGATATCCTATTCCAGTGCTGGGCTATCGAAAATAATAATATTTTTATTGAACTAACAAAAAATACTTCAGTAAAAAATAAGAATATTATATTCAGACTAAATACTAATCCTTCCAATTTGTTTAAAACGACTTGTCCAATAAATACCGGGAATAACAAAATGAATACTAGAACAAATATCATTATAGGCAGTCCCAGTTCACTAGCAACCAAAACTTTATAGATGTACTTTCGATTAAAATGGCTGTTAACGAAAAATAATCTAAAGTTTTTTTGCCAATATCGGATGTCAACCCAATACTGTATAAAATAATCAATGATGCTATAAATACGTTTATTATACCTGTATTATCATTACCACTCAGATGAAACAGAACTTGAAAAGTAATTAAAAAGATAAAATAACTAACATAAATAAAAGTTGATAAAAAGATCAAGTGGTTTTTCAATCTCTTGATCCATTGAAATGAACTGAAATCTTTCTTGATTAAATGTAGCAGCATGTTTACATAATATTTGTATGTATAATACTGTATAGATATGATATTCTTGAAATGTAATATCAAAGGATACGCCCCCTACATCTATATTTTCACTAATTTCTTAATGCCTCTAAGTTGCCGCTCAGAAGCATTTTTTACCAATTTGCCAATACTTCTAGATTACCGTTAAGTAACATTCCTGCCAGCCAGTCTCCACCAGTAGCAATAACAAAAGAAACAACAGACCAACTACCGACAAATTTCAAAGCCGTTCTGAGAGACTTTGTTTGCTTGTAAGCTTTTCGGGCAATTCTCAAACCATTTAATGCAGCTGCAGCAGACAGGCCAGGTACAATTGCAGCTAGATTAAAGGCAGGTGAATTTAATGCAAGATAGCTTAGTGAAAGAACTGCCATCACAACAAATAAACCAACAGCCAATTTTGATTTTTTTCCGACACTAATACTCATCAAAATTCCTCCTAAATGTTTAAAAGTATAATTGTTGCTATATATATCAATCCCACAAATACGAGGGGACTTATCCTTGCTTTTACTTCACTGCGAATAATCACAGATACAATAGCTAATCCGATAAATACAAACGGATTCAAATAAAATAACAAAGAGGAATCACTATGTATCAATATATGAAACACCAAAACTCCTAAAGTAACAAAAAACATATATATTATGATAATTTTAAACGTCAAGTGTAAGCCCGAAATAAAAAAATAGACGTACCTTCACGGTACGTACTACAAATAAC
>JAAROH010008164.1_pt1 | contig 13564 bp, 7 predicted proteins | sample 7248631 | NCBI WGS metagenome assembly JAAROH01 (sample SAMN09772309, study PRJNA484901) | compost metagenome | isolation source: Vermicomposting unit | place: India
CCGCGACGCGCAGAATCTGAAGTTCGACCCGAGCCGTGGGTGCAGGTTCTGCGCGGGAGGAGTCAGTACGCCCGCCTGCCGAGGAGCTCATACCGCTTCAGGGGGGCCGGAGCACCGAGCCCCACTGCACGGATGCCTCACGCCCGTTCCAGCCGCAGCCGGCTGCCGCGCCCGCCTGGCTCAGCCGGCTCCACGATGACCCGGCGGTGGAGCCGGTTCCTGAGCTCGGCCACGTGGCTGATCACCCCGACGTTCAGCCGGTCGAAGTGCAGCCGCTCCAGCGTGGAGATCACCACGTCCAGCAGCTCCGGGTCCAGGGTGCCGAAGCCCTCGTCCAGGAAGAAGAACTCCAGGGGATAGTGCCCGTGCAGCTGGATCTGCGTCGAGAGCGCCAGGGCCAGCGACAGAGAGGCCAGGAACGTCTCGCCGCCGGAGAGCGTGTTCACCGAGCGCAGGGTCCCGCCGTTGGTCTCGTCCCGCACCAGGAAGCTGCCGTCCGGCGCCGCCTCCAGCGTGTACCGGTCCCGGGTGAGCTGGCGCAGCCGCCGGGAGGCGTCGGCCGCCACCCGCGCCATCTGCTCCTGGGCGATGAAATTGACGAAGGCGTTGCCCCGCAGGACCTTCTGCAGCTCATCCAGGTGGTCGAGCCGTGCAGCCAGCCCCAGCCGCTGCTCCTCCAGCTCCTGCCAGCGCCGCTGCTTGGCCAGCAGGTCGTCGCGGACCTGCATCGCCCGGGCCCGCTCCTCCCGCCGCTCGGCGGCGCTCCGGCGGGCCTGCTCCAGCCTGTCCATCCACGCCCGCCACTCCTCGGCGCTGATGCTCCGGCCGGCCAGCTGCTGCTCCAGGGCCGCCTGCCGGCCCTTCAGCCGCTCGCCCTCCTGGTCGTGGCGCCGGATCTCCTCGTCCAGCGCAGCCTGCCGCGCCGCGAGCCGCAGCGCCCCACGCGCCGCCTCCGCGCTCTCAAAGCCGGCAACCGTCAGGGCTTCCGCCAGTGCGGCTTCCGCCTCTGCCACGTGCCGGTGCGCCACCTCCAGCTCCCGCACGGCGGCGGCGCGGGCAGTCTCAGCCTGTCCATGCGCACGCTCGGCCCGCTCCTTCGCCGCGGCGGCCTGCTCCTCCTCCTGGGCCAGCCTGGTGAGTCGGGACTCCACCGCGGTCAGCTGCGGCCTCGCCGGCTCGCCGCCGGAGAGGCGGCGCCACTGGTCGGCGACCTCCTCGTACCGCTGCACCGCCTGCGCGTGGCGCACCCGGGCATCCTGCAGTTCGTCGGCGCAGCGTTTCTCCTCGGTTCGCAGGGCACCCAGCCGGCTCTCCAGCTCCTGCTGGCCGGTGCGGACCTCCGCCAGCGATCGGCGCAGGTCCGCCACCCGCTCGTCCGCGTCCCGGATGCGCCGCAGCGCAGCCTCCACGCCTGCGGCGTCCAGGTCGCCCCGGACCGCATCAAACTGTGCAGCGCACTCCGCCGCAGCGGACCGCCGCGCGTCGGCCTCGGCCCGGGCGTCGGCCAGGGCCTGCTCGGCATGTGCGACCGCGGCCTGCCGCTCCCGGGCGTCTCCCGCCGCCGCGAACAGCGCCCGCGTGCGCTCCTCGCGCGCCTGCTGCAAGGCGGCCACCTGCTCGCGCCACCCCGCAAACCGGCGGGCCCGTTCCTCGTGTTCCGCCGCCTCCCGGGCCAGCGCTTCCTCGAGCTGCGGCCCGGCCAGCGACCGCCACGCCGCAGGAAGCCGCTCCCGGGCGGCCTCCAGGGCCAACCGGGCCTCCTCCAGCGCCCGTTCGGCCTCAGCCTGCCGCCGACGGGCGGATTCCGCCTGCTCCCGGGCTGCGGCCGTGCGCTCCTGCGCCCTGCCCAGCGCCGATCCGGCCGCGCGCAGCCGCGCCTCGGCCTGCTCCAGCCGGGCCTCCTCCGCCTCCAGGTTGACGGCCTCCCCCACCACGGCAGGCTGAGGGTGTTCCCGCGATCCGCAGACGGGGCAGGGCTCTCCCGGCGTCAGGGCCTGCGCCAGGGCGGCCGCGTGGGCCCGCCTGCGGGCCGCGGCAACGGCCGCCCGCACGGCCTCCCGTTCCTGTTCTGCGGCTTCCACAGCCTGCTGCTGCTGCGCCTCTTCCAGGAGGGCCTGTTCGATGCGGGCCGCAGCCTCCTCCCACTCCCGGCGGCGGGCATCTGCCTCGGCCTGCCGCTGGGCGTACTGCGCCGCCAGCCCCGCTACGGTGCGAATCTGCTCGCCCGCCCGTCCGAGCCACGCCTCCTGCGCGCGCAGGTCGGCCTCGTCCGCTGGCGGCTCGGTCTCCAGCCGCTGCAGGGCGGACTCCACCTCCTGCAACCGCCGCTCCGCCTCCAGGCGGAGCGCTTCCGCCTGCTCTGCCGCCCTCCGGGCGTGCTCCAGCTCTTCCTCACGCTGCCGGACCCGCTGCTCCGCCTGCAGCAGGGCGCGCTCGGCTTCCCTCAGCCGGTCCAACGCCCGCTGGGCATCGGTGATCCGGTTGCGCTCCTCGGGGGAGACCTCCAGCCGGGCGATCTCCTCCTGGAGCCCGGTCTCCCGGGCGCGCAGCGCAGCCGCCCGCTTCTCGGCCTCCCCGATCTGCCGCACGACGGCATCGTGCTTCTCCCGCAGCGCAGCCACCTGCTCCTCCACCTCGCCGGCCTGCCGCCGGGCCTCCTCGAGCCGGTCCTCCAGCTCGACGGCCCGCTGCAGATCCGCCTGCCGCCGGGTCAGGGCGGGAGCCTGCTCCATGCGGTTCGTGCGGGCCTCGGCGTACGCCTGCGCGGCGCGGGCGACCTCCGCCTCTGCGTCCCGCACCGCCTGCTCCGCGAGCGCAACCGCCCGCTCGGCCCGCGCCGCGGCGGCTGCCGCCTGATCCCGCGCCGTCAGATGGGGCCGCACCGCATCCGCCCGCCGGGCCGCGTCCAGCTCGGCCCGGGCGGCGTCCACGGCCTGCGCCTGCGCTTCCCAGCGGGCCAGCTCATCGGTTATCCCTGCCAGCTCCTGCTGCAGCTGCCACACCCGCTCCCATTCCTTGAACCGGGACTCGGTGTCAGCCAGCTGCCGCTCGGCCTCGGCCAGGGCCGCCGTGACCTGCCGGAGGGCCTCCTCCGCCGCGGACACCGCCTCGGCCGAGGCATCGCCCAGGCCCCGCTGCTCGCCCGTCACCGCGTCCAGCTGCCGCTCGACGGCCTCCTTCCGCCGCTTCAGCCGCTCGTTCAGCACGTCGCCGTACTGGGAGAGCGCGAAGATGCGCTGGAGCATCTCCGTCCGCTTGCTCCCGGTCAGCTTCAGGAACTCGGCGAACTGCCCCTGGGGCAGGACCACGGCGCGGGTGAAATCGTCAATCTCCAGCCCCAACAGGTCCGTGACCTGCTGGGTCACTTCCCGTTCCCGGTCGGCCAGCACCTCGTCCCCTTCGGGCAGCACCCGGACCAGCCGGGCGTGCTCGCTGCGGATGGACGGGGTATCCTTCTCCCGGCGGTAGCTCCGCTCCACCCGGTACTCGGTCCCGCCGAGGGCAAACGTGAACTTCACCCACAGCCGGTTTTCGTTGAGGTTCATGATCCCCATGGTGCCCCGGGTCCGCTCCACGCGGCCGTACAGGGCCAGGGTGATGGCGTCCAGGATGGTGGACTTGCCCGCCCCCGTGGGCCCGAAGATGCCGAAGAGGCCGGCGCCCATCAGCTCGCGGAAGTCGATCTCCTGGGGCTCCCGGTAGCTCTGCAGCCCCGCAAACGCCAGCCGGATGGGCCTCATGCGTCCACCTCCTCGTCCCCGGCGTTGACCAGCTCCAGGAAGAGCCGGACCAGCTCAGGGGCGGGCGGGCCGCCCCGCACCTGGGAGTAGAACCGGACGAACTGCTCGTCCACCCCCAGCCGCTGCGGCTCCGCGGTCGCGGCGGCCTCGGCCTCGGCCGGGAGGACGGCCCGGATGTGCACGAACTCCGGCCGCATCGCCCGCAGCCGGTGCACCTGCTCCAGGGTAAGCGGATGCTCCGTGTGGACCTCCAGCGAGATCCAGGCGGTGGGATCCTTCCCCTCCGCCACCCAGCGCTCCACCTGGGCCAGGCCGTCCTCGGCGACCCAGCGCACCAGGGGCCGCCCGGCGGAGATCGGCACGTGCCGCACCCGGGGCGCGGGATCCCGGGGCTCCACCTCGACGACGGTCACGCCCTTGACGTAACCGGTCTCGTTGAAGGAGAAGGAGATCGGGGAGCCCGAGTAGCGGGTGACCGCCGCCGTCCCGTGGATCTCCTGGGGACGGTGCAGGTGGCCGAGGGCCACGTACTGGGCGGTCCCCGGCACGGCGCCGGGGTGCACCGTGTACGCGCCGCCCATCTGGATCGGCCGCTCGACCACGTCGGACTCGACGCCGCCGGCCATGTACAGGTGGCTCGTGACCAGCCGCACCGCATCCGTCCGGAAACGGCCTGCCGCCGCCCCCAGCCAGCCCTTCACCTGGTCGGAGTAGGAGCGCTGCAGCTCCTCCTCCCCCAGGGTGTCGGCGATGAGCTTCCGGAGCCGGGACTCCGAAGGGTACGGGAGGGCCAGGACCACGGCGGAGTGGTCCACGCCGGGGACGGTCAGCTCGGCCCAGCCGGGGCCGGTCGCCACCCGCTGCACCCGGTCCGGCCCGGGGGTGTAGACGCCCGGGTCGTCGTAGGGATAGCCGAAAATCGTGGCCCCGTGCCGCTGGGCCAGCGCCTGGACGGCGGTCAGCCGGTCGGGGGAGTCGTGGTTGCCGGCGATGACCACCACGGCCCGCCGGCCGTTCTCGCCCAACCGGGCCAGGGCGTCGCAGTAAAGCTCCTCGGCCGCCGCCGAGGGGTTGCCCGTGTCAAACACGTCGCCGGCGATGAGCACCAGGTCGATCCGCTCCTCGCGCACCATGGCGCAGAGCTCGTCCACGAACGCTTCGTGCTCTTCCTGCCGGCTGCGGCCTTCCAAGGTGCGGCCGAGGTGCCAGTCGGCGGTATGGAGGATGCGCACGCGTTCTCCTCCTCATCTTCTGGTAAGCTTGGCAGAGAGGTTCGAGGCGGAACGGGTGTTCTCCTTCCTCCTCGCGGGCGACTTGAGGATGGAAACCGGCCGGCGGACGCCGGTGGGCGGCGATCCCTGCCGGAAACGGGCGGACCCGGAGCCCCCGTCTATCCCGCGACGAGGAGGATAGACCATGCGCAAGGTGATTGCCCTATGGCTGCTGGGGCCGGGGCTGGTCCTGCTGGCCGGGTGCAGGGGTGCCGCCGACGGCCCTCCCTCGGAGACGGCCGCAGCGCCGCATCCACAGGTTGACGCCGTCCTCCCTGCTGCGTCGGCTGAGGGGAAGCCCCCGGTGCACAGCGAACTGATGGAGGTGCGGCAGGCCCCGGAGCCCGCTGACCCGGAGCCGGGTGATTCCCTGCCCGGCGATCTGCGGGGCAATGCGGAGGATGAGGTCCTCATCCTGGAAGTCACCGCCGTGCGGGAGGATGACGGCAGGTATCGGGCGACGGCCTCGCTCACCAACAAGAGCGGCGCCGGGGTCGAGTTGCTCTACGACTGTGGCTCCCTGCTGCACCTCTGGTACCCGGACGCGAGGCTGCAGTTGGATTCCGGGCAGATCTGCCCGGCCGTCCACTCCATGCTGTTCCCCGCAGGGGAGACGATGCAGCGGGAGTTCGTCTTCGATGCCCGGGAGCAGGGTTTCCCTGACGTCGTCGTGGTCTACTCGCGCTCCCTCAACGGATCGCACCGACACGCGCTGCGGGCGGTGCTGGAGCCGATACGGGAGAACGATCACTGACCCCCATGTCGGGTCTGTAACGCAGGTGACCGGAGGCGCCACCGCTTCCGGTCACCTTCACGCCTGATCTCCAAGGGCCATTATCCAGACAGGCTCCCAGGATGAACCGACGGGCGGGAAGCCCGACACCCATTCTCTGAAGCGAGCCTGGACAGAAACCCTCGACGGCCTCCCCTTGCAACCGTCGAGGCCTCCCCTGGCGCATACGAGCCATCGCCTTCGGGTCCATCTCGCTGACAGATAGTCATCAAGTCGCGACGGGAGCCCGGGCGCGACCGCCCGGGCTCCCCCCATGCGCCTTCACCTACTGGGTGGTCCGGTTGTAGTCCTCGATGCCCTTGGTGATCTCCGCCGCTGCGGCGTTCAGCGCCTCCGCCGCCGTGGCCTGGCCCAGCACCACCGACTCCATCGCGGCCTCCACGATCTGCCGGGCCTGCGGGAAGGTGCCGATCACGGCGCCCTGGGTCACCGTGCTCAGCGGCGACGCCCGGAGCTGCTCGATGGCGGTGGTGAACTGGGGCCGCTGGGCGTGCCAGTCCTTCAGGATCTGCTGGTCGTACGCCGCCTTGCGGACCGGGAAGTAGCCGGTGGCGATGGACCACTCGGCCTGGACCTCCGGCGTCGTCAGCCACTTCACGAACTCCCAGGCAGCCCACTGCTCCTTCAGCGGCTTGGTGTTGGTGATCCACAGCGAGGCGCCGCCGATGATCACGCCGCCCTCGGCGGCCCCCTCCGGCCGCGGCAGGAAGGCGGTGCCGATCTCAAACTTGTCGCCCACGCCGTTCAGGATGTTGCCCAGCGCCGCGGTGGAGTCCAGGGTCATCGCGACCTGCCCGGAGGAGAAGGCCGCCTGGGTGTCCGCCGTGCGCCGGCCCAGGTTGATGGCCACGCCCTCGTCCACCATCTCCTTCAGCCAGGTGACGAACCGCTCACCCTCCGGCGAGTTGATGATGGCCTTGGTGGCCCGGGCGCTGCGGCCGTTGTCGTTGTCCACGTAGTGGGCGCCCTGCACCGCCAGGAACTGCTCGAAGAACCAGCCGTACAGTGCGATGCTGGCGCCGTAGCGGGTCTCGCCGCCCTGGGTGACCGTCAGCTTCCGGGCGTACTCCTTGAACTCCTCAAAGGTGCGGGGCGGCCGCTCGGGGTCGAGTCCCGCCTCCCGGAAGGCGTCCTTGTTGTAGTACACGATGGGCGTGGAGGTGTTGAACGGCATCGAGTAGAGCCGCCCGTCGAAGGTGTAGTAGCCCAGGATGTTGGGCTCGAAGTCGTCGGTGGAGAAGCCGTCGGCGTCGACGAAGTTCTGCATCGGCGTGATCATGCCGGAGTCGATCATGAACCGGCTGCCGATCTCGTACACCTGCATGATCGTCGGGCCGTCGGAACCTGCCGCCCTCAGCTTCTGCAGGGCGTCGTCATAGGTGCCCTGGTAGACCGCCTCCACCTCCACCTTGTCCTGGGAGCTGTTGAACTGGTCTACCAGCCGCTGCACCGCCTCGCCGGCGACCCCGCCCATGGCGTGCCAGAAGGTGACCTTCACCCGCTCGCCGGGCTGGATCTCCACCTTCTGGAACTCCCCGTCCGAGGCGGTGCCGCCCCCGCGGGCGCAGCCGGCCAGCAGGGCGGCGATCAGAACCAGGGCCCATACCATTAACACCGGTCGTCTCGTTGTGCGCACGTGGTGAATCCTCCTCCGTACGAGTGTTGCGGCCGCGCCGGCACAAGTACGCCGGGGCACGCCCAAGGGACCGTCCGCACCGGGGCGACCGCTGGTTGCCCAAAAAGCCGCTAGCCCTTGAGGCCGCCGGCCATCAGGCCCCGCACCAAGTAGCGCTGCCCCAGCACCAGGACCACCAGGGCCGGCACCATGCACAGCACCACGCCGGCCATCACCCGGTGGTACTGCAGCCCCTCCTCGTTCATCAGGAAGCGCACCCCGATCTGCACCGTCCGCATGAGACGCGTGTTGGTGACCAGGAGCGGCCACAGGTACTGGTTCCAGGTGCTGAGGAACGTGTACGCCCCCAGCGTCAGGAGGCCCGGCCGGGCCAGGGGCAGGGCGATGGACCAGAAGAACCGGAACCGGCCGCAGCCGTCAATCCGGGCCGCCTCCTCCAGCTCCCTCGGGATCTGCAGGAAGAACTGCCTGAGCAGGAACGTGCCGAAAGCGGTGGCCAGGAACGGAAGGACCAGCCCGGTGTACGAATCCAGCAGCCGGAGCGAACGGATCGTGAGGTAGTTGGGGATCAGCGTGACCTCCCAGGGCACCATCATGGTGGACATGAACAGGGCGAACAGGGCCGCCTTGCCCCGGAAGTTCATGAAGGCGAAGGCGTAGGCGGACAGGCTGGCGGTGGCGATCTGGCCGAGGGTCACGGCCGAGGAGACCACCAGGGAGTTCAGCAGGTAGCGCCCCACCGGCACCGACCGGGCCACCTCGGCGTAATTGGCCCAGCGGGGTGAGCTGGGCAGGAAGCGGGGCGGGAAGGTGTTGACCTCCGCCGGCGGCATGAGGCTGATGGACACCGCGTAGAGGATGGGGAACACCATGACGAGGGCCGCCAGGCAGAGGGCCGCGTACAGCAGCAGCCGGGTGAGACGGGACTGGACGCTCACTGGTAGTGCACCCGCCTTTCGCCGAGCCGGAACTGGAGGTAGGTCAGGACGACCATCACGATGAACAGCAGCATCGCCTGCGCGCTGGCGGCGCCGAACTCGTATTGCCGGAAGGCCACCTGGTAGATGCGGTAGACCACCGTGTTGGTGGCGTCGGACGGTCCGCCGGCGGTCATGATTTCGATCTCAGCGAAAACCTGGAAAGCGTGAATCACCCCGACCACGGCGGCGAAGAAGAGCGTCGGCGAAAGCATCGGCAGGGTGATGTGCCACGTCTTCGCCCAGAAGCCGGCGCCGTCCACCAGGGCGGCTTCGTGCAGCTCCTCCGGGACGTTCTGGAGGCCGCTGAGCAGCAGGACGAAGTTGAAGCCAAGCCGCAGCCAGATGCTGACCATGCCCACGGCCAGCAGGGCCCAGCGCGGATCGGTGAGCCAGTGCACCGGTGCGATGCCGACCAGGCTGAGCAGGTAGTTGACCATGCCGGACACCGGGTTGAGCATCATGACCCAGATCGTGCTGCCGATGGCGGCCGAGATGGCCAGCGGCGAGGAGAAGATCAGCTGGAAGATCCGGGTTCCCTTCAGGGGCTGGTAGGCGAGGAGAGCCAGGACCAGGCCGAGCAATAGCCCGGCGGGCACGGTGTAGAGGACGAAGAGGACCGTCACGCCCAGGCTCTGCAGGAACGTGGACTGCAGGGCGTTCACGTAGTGCTCGAGCCCGACGAAGACCCTGGGCTCGCCCCGCGGATTGGTCAGGAACAGGCTGAGGTAGATCGAGCGCACGATCGGGTAGAAGGTGAAGATGGTGAGCAGCGCCAGGCTGGGGGTAAGGTACAGGTACGGCTCCAACCGCTCCGCCCAGCGGAAGCCTGGACGTGCCGGAGCCCGCGGTCGGGCCCGGGTCGCCGGCGCAGGTTGGCTGGCCAAACGCGTTCCTCCCTTCGCAGTGGTGCTCCGAGTATATTTCCTCCTGCGCGTCCAGACTCCTCCCCGGTACTTCGAATCTTAACTCAACATACACTAAACATTAATCCGACTAACATTCCGCAAATGAATTTTATCGCCGCAGGGAGGAGGAATCCCTCAGCTTAGGGCGAATAGCAGCATTTTAATATATTAAAGGGGTGATGCCCATGCCGGCTTTTCGGCGCGTGCTTGTCGCCAACCGGGGCGAGATCGCCATCCGCATCTTCCGCGCGTGCACGGAACTGGGCAAACAGACCGTGGCCGTGTACTCCGAACAGGACAGCCTCTCGCTCCACCGGTACAAGGCCGACGAAGCCTACCTCATCGGCGAGGGCAAGGGCCCCGTGGAGGCTTACCTCGACGTGGAGGGGATCATCCGGCTGGCCCGGGAACACGAGGTGGACGCCATCCACCCCGGCTACGGCTTCCTGGCGGAGAACGCCGCCTTCGCCCGGCGCTGCCGGGAGGAGGGCATCGCCTTCATCGGCCCGGATCCCGAGCACCTGGAGATGTTCGGCGACAAGGTCGCCGCGCGGCAGATCGCGCAGGAGGCGGGGCTGCCCCTCCCACGCGGCACGGAAAAGCCGGTGTCCTCGCTGAAGGAGGCCATGGCGTTCGTCCGGGAGGTGGGATACCCGGTCATCGTCAAGGCCGTGCAGGGCGGGGGCGGCCGCGGCATGCGGGTGGTCCGCTCCGACGCCGAACTCAGGGACGCCCTGGAGCGGGCCCGGTCCGAGGCGCAGGCGGCCTTCGGCTCGGGCGAAGTCTACCTGGAAGAGTACGTGGAGCGGCCCCGCCACATCGAGGTCCAGGTGATGGCCGACCGATACGGAAACGTGGTCCACCTGTACGAGCGGGACTGCTCCATCCAGCGCCGGCACCAGAAGGTGGTGGAAATTGCCCCCTCGCTGGCCCTGACCGAACCCCAGCGGCAGGAGATCTGCGGTGCGGCCGTCCGGCTGATGGCCCGGGTGGGCTACGTGGGGGCCGGCACCGTCGAGTTCCTGGTGGCGCCCGACGGCCGCTACTACTTCATGGAGGTCAACCCGCGCATCCAGGTGGAGCACACGGTGACCGAGGAGATCACCGGGCTGGACATCGTGCAGGCGCAGATCCGCATCGCCGAGGGAGCGCGCCTGGACGAGGCGCTGGGGGTCGCCTCCCAGGCGCAGATCGCCCGGCACGGTTACGCCATCCAGTGCCGGGTGACCGCCGAGGACCCGGCCAACGACTTCCTGCCCGACACCGGCCGCATCCTGGTCTACCGCTCCCCCGGCGGGCCCGGCGTCCGGCTGGACGGCGACAACGGGTTCGTCGGCGCGGAGATCACGCCGTACTACGACTCGCTGCTGGTGAAGGCCACCACCTGGGGGCTGACGTTCGAGGCGGCGGCCGCCAAGATGAGCCGGGTGCTCCAGGAGTTCCGCATCCGCGGGGTGAAGACCAACATCCCGTTCCTGCTGAACGTCGTCCGCCACCCCCGGTTCCTCGCCGGCGACGTGGACACCAACTTCATCCACGACTCGCCCGAGCTGTTCCAGTTTCCGCCCCGCCGGGACCGGGGCACCAAGGTGCTCCGCTACATCGGCCACGTGGTGGTCAACGGCGGCCCGGGGGTGCCTCCCGGGACCAAGCCGCCCGCCCGGTCCCAGCCGCCCATCCCGAAGGCGGAGGGGCCGGTTCCCCCCGGCGTCCGGCAGGTCCTGCTGGAGCGGGGCGCCGAGGGGCTGGTGGAGTGGATCCGGACCCAGAAGCGACTACTGGTGACCGACACCACGATGCGGGACAGCCACCAGTCGCTGCTGGCCACCCGGGTGCGTACCCGGGACATGCTGACCATCGCCCCGGCCACGGCGCGCCTCGCCTCGGGGCTGTTCTCCCTGGAGGTGTGGGGCGGCGCCACCTTCGATACCGCCCTGCGGTTCCTGAAGGAGGACCCGTGGGAGCGGCTGGACCTGCTCCGCCAGGCCATCCCCAACATCCCCTTCCAGATGCTGCTGCGCGGCGCCAACGCCGTCGGCTACGCCAACTACCCCGACAACCTGGTCCACGCCTTCGTCCGGGAGGCCGCGGCGGCGGGCATCGACCTCTTCCGCATCTTCGACGCGCTCAACTGGCTGCCCAACATGCGGCCCGCGATCGAGGCGGTGCGCAGCGCCGGCAAGGTGGCCGAGGTGGCCATCTGCTACACGGGGGACATCACGGACCCCGTCCGCACCAAGTACAACCTGCGGTACTACGTGGACCTGGCGAAGGAGCTGGAGAAGGCCGGCGCGCAGATCCTCGCGATCAAGGACATGTCGGGCCTCCTGAAGCCCCGGGCGGCCAAGATGCTGATCTCCGCGCTGAAGCAGGAGGTCGGCGTGCCGCTGCACCTGCACACCCACGACACCGCCGGCACGGGGCTGGCGACGCTGCTGGCCGCGGCCGAGGCCGGGGTGGACATCGTCGACGCCGCCCTCTCCTCCCTCTCCGGGCTGACGTCCCAGCCGTCGCTCAACACGCTGGTGGCGGCGCTGCAGGGCAGCGACCGGGATACGGGGCTGGACCTGGCGGCGCTGCAGCAGCTGGCCGACTACTGGCAGGAGGTCCGCCGCTGGTACGCCCCCTGGGAGTCCGGGCTCCTGGCCACTTCCGCTGAGACGTACCTGCACGAGATGCCCGGCGGGCAGGTCTCGAACCTGCGCCAGCAGGCCGTCGCCCTGGGGCTCGGCGGTCGCTGGCATGAGGTGGTCGAGGCCTACCGCACGGCCAACCTGGCCCTGGGGGACATCGTCAAGGTCACCCCGTCCTCCAAGGCCGTCGGCGACCTGGCGCTGTTCATGGTGCAGAACGGCATCCGCACGGCCGAGGAGCTGGTCCGGCGGGGCGAGGGCCTGGCCTTCCCCGAGTCGGTGGTGCAGATGCTGGCCGGCTATATGGGGCAGCCCCCCGGCGGGTGGCCGGAGGAGCTGCAGCGGGTGGTGCTGAAGGGCCGGGAGGCGATTACGGTCCGCCCGGGGGAGCTGCTGCCGCCCATCGACTTCGAGGCGAAGCAGAGGGAGCTCTCGGCGAAGCTCGGGCGGCCCGCGGCCCAGCGGGAGGTCTTGTCGGAGGTGCTCTTCCCCGGCCTGCTGGAGCAGCTGGCCCGGCACCAGGAGGAGTACGGGAACACGGCGGTGGTCGACACGCCCACCTTCTTCTACGGCCTGCGCCCCGGCGAGGAGACCCGGGTGGAGATCGAGAAGGGCAAGACGCTGATCATCAAGCTGGTGGACGTGCGGGATCCCAAGCCCAACGGCATGCGGGAAGTCCTGTTCGAGCTGAACGGTTCCCAGCGGGAGGTCGAGGTGCCCGACCAGCGGCTGGTGGACGCCGGCGCCCGCCGGCCCAAGGCGGACAAGGGCGATCCGTGCCATCTGGGCGCCTCCATGCCGGGCAAGGTCCTGAAAGTCCTGGTCGCCCCCGGCGACCAGGTCGCCAAGGGCGTGCAGCTGGTGGTGACCGAGGCGATGAAGATGGAGAACGTGCTCACCGCGCCCCGGGACTGCCGGATCAAGGACGTGCTGGTGAAGGAGGGCGACCGGGTCGAGGCCGGGGACCTGGTGGTGGTGCTCGAAGAGTGATCGGGCTTCACCTCTGCACGCGGGCGCAGATCAACCGGAGGGCGCGTCCGGCGGCCTCCGGCGCAAGTTTCGCGGCGTGGCTGACCGGGCTCTCCGTGGGCCAGCCCTCTGATGACCCGGTCGGCGCGGACGGGGTCCCGTGGGACCCGCCGGTTCTCCTGTGCGGGCGGCAGCGCCCGGCGCAGCCGCGCAGAAGTTCAAGTGTCGGATCAGGCGGTGTCTCAGGTTCTGCGCGTGGGCGAGGTCCAGGAACTCTCTCGCGCGCAAAACCTGAAGTGGCACTCGGGACTGAACCGCAGGTTCTGCGCGCCAACGACGCCCCCAGCCGCTTCAGCCGCGCAGAACCTGAAGTGATGGCCCGAGCCGAACTGCAGATTCTGCGCGTGGACGAGGTTCCGGAGCCCTCTTGCGCGCAAAACCTGAACCGGTGGTCCAGGCCCAACTGCAGATTCTGCGCGCCGGCCAGGTTCCGGAGGCCCCATGCGCGCAGAACCTGAAGTGGCTCTCGGGATCGAACCGTAGATTTTTCGCGTGCACGACGCCCCCACCCGCTTCACCCGCGCAGAACCTGTAGTGATAGCCCGAGCCGAACTCCAGATTCTGCGCGTGGACGAGG
>JAAROH010008165.1_pt1 | contig 13530 bp, 12 predicted proteins | sample 7248631 | NCBI WGS metagenome assembly JAAROH01 (sample SAMN09772309, study PRJNA484901) | compost metagenome | isolation source: Vermicomposting unit | place: India
TAAGTGGGGAATTTTATTCCGGCTATATTGGGGATTTTATCATCGGCTTTAACATAAATGGGGAAATAGCAGCCTCCTGAATATAAAGAACGGGAACCGATGACGCCGGAAGCGGCGGAACATCCTCGGATAACCGCCATATCCCATCTGCCCGAAATATTGGCGCATTCCGTAATCCGGATCATCTTCCACTTCTCCGACCGGAATGAGCATATCTACGCTGTCTTCGCCCACATCCTCGATGATTCCTTCATAGATGTTCCCATCCGTTCCTTCCAATCGGACAAGATGAAGATGATATTTTTTGCAAAGGTCCTTCAAGGATACCAGTTGTTGACCGGCGGGCTGCATCGGCATCGACCAATAAGGGTACAACGGATATTGATGCAAAGGCACATGCCTCCTTCATATTTTTCACATAATCAGTATATTCACCCATAAAGCGCGTGTGAAAAAAGGAGAACACGGAAAGCAAAATCAAAGGGAAGAAAAGAAGGAGAATCACGAAGAAGTATCCATGACAAGGGTGGAGAGAAAGGAAGGGAGGCTTCCGATTGCCTGTGGGGGTTAATGGATAGAAACGATAGGTTCGCTAATTGCCGTTGGGGCATGACCTGTGGCAAATCCTTTAGGCAATAGTTGAAGAACTGCCGGGGGATCGCCGTTAAAGAAAGGGGATCAGTCAGTACGGGCTTCCGTGAGCCGCCAATCAGGAAGGGTCGGTAAACCTTACGCAGTCCGGAGTTGGATTCGGAGAGCTCCATTTATATGCCATAAACAATCGTTTCGGATTGTCCGCCTGTCATTGCGTTCAGCGGTGAATATTTTCGCCATTTCCGCTTCTTCACAGACGAAAGAATGCCGGAAAATCAAAAGCGGGAGGGGCAACCTCCCGCCGGCTGTTACCTTTTGTCGATGTGGTTCATCTTTTATGTCCAATTATGGAATGAAGTATTTCTCCACAATGTCCTTCATGTCCTTTTCATCAATGACGATCTGCGAATTGTTGGCCTGGAGGATATCATCGTAAAGGGTTTGGCCCTTCCCTTTCAGTTGATGGTAATGGACTTGGGTGTCCGGGTCAAAATCCTTGACGGCATAGGCCATGCTGATGATGTCCGATTTGGTCATATTCGTTTCGACGATAAAATCGGAAATGGAATCGAACAGCTTGGGCAATTTGGGGATATTGCCGACACTCAGCGCCTTTTTGGCGATGGCCTTGAGCACTTCTCCCTGGAGCTGCTGGCGGCCATAATCGCCATTTGCCAGGGAATACCGCTCATGGACAAGTTCGGTGACCATTTTCCCGTCAAGGGTATGCGTACCGGCTGTAATCACTTTATTTTGATTTTCTTTATACCAAGGGTGGGTAAGCCTGACATCAAAGGGGACATTCATTTCAATGTTGCCAAGGACATCGACCATCCCTTCCAGCCCCCAATAGTTCGTTTCCACATAGTAATTGATCGGAATTCCGGTAAATTCGCTGATGGCCTTGACCGCTTCTTCGATCCCCTTTTTCGATCCGTGTTTGGCCTGCATCACATATTGGACACTCGTCAGCTTCGTGTATCCGTACCCTTCCAGATGAACCCGCGAATCCCTGGGAATGCTCAGAATATGATATTGATGGTTTTTCAAATCCACATGGACGACCATCATCGAATCGGAATGCCCGATCTTCTGGCCTTTCCGCTGATCGGAACCGATGAGCAAGACGTTAAAAACGGGATCGTCTATTTCCACGGTGCCATTCGCTTTTTTGTCACCGGCCGAAATCAACGGCACTTTCTTAAAGTGGTTCTCCGGCTTGTAATGCTGGTAGGCATAGATCCCAATTCCAAGCGTGAGCAAAAAAATCGCGAGAAGACTGTATCCAATGATTCTTATCCGCTTTTTCTTAGTTTTTTTCTCCGTCCTCGTCTCCATGGCTCATTCCTTTTTCTTTTTCGTTATGTCCCAATTAAAAAATGTTTTTATAGTAGAGATCCCATTTTATGCTGTTCCCATTTAAAATGACATGGATTCATAATTTTCGGCACTCATGCATGGATAAATTGCGCCTATAGTAAATTTGCGTTGGTTTTTTCAATCCCTGCCGAAAATATCCCTGGTATACACTTTGTCAATTACCGGTTTCAGTTCCTCGGACATGCGGTTGGCGACGATGATATCCGACCGTTCGGCGAATTCGTCAAAATCATTGATAACCTTGGAATTAAAGAAGGTATCCGCATCCAACGTCGGTTCGTAAACGATGACTTCGATGCCTTTTCCTTTGATCCGTTTCATAACCCCTTGGACAGACGATTCCCGGAAATTATCCGAATTGGTTTTCATGGTAAGCCTATAGATTCCGACTACCTTCGGATTCCGTTTAATGATCATTTCGGCGATGTGATCTTTTCTCGTTCGGTTCGCATCCACAACCGCCTTCATGATATTGTTCGGCACGTCTTGATAATTGGCCAGCAATTGCTTCGTGTCTTTCGGCAGGCAGTAACCCCCATAACCAAAAGACGGATTATTATAGAAATTGCCGATTCTCGGATCCAGGCATACCCCTTCAATGATCTGTCTCGTGTCCAGACCCCTGATTTCGGCATATGTATCCAATTCATTAAAAAATGCCACCCGCATGGCGAGATACGTATTGGCAAACAGTTTGATGGCTTCCGCTTCCGTCGAATTGGTAAACAAAACAGGCACGTCTTTCTTCAGCGCGCCTTCCACTAACAAATCGGCAAATTTTTTCGCCCGTTCCGATTTTTCGCCCACAATCACGCGCGAGGGGTACAAATTGTCGTATAAAGCCTTTCCTTCCCGTAAAAATTCCGGTGAAAATATAATATTTTCCGTTTCAAATTTCTCTTTCATTTTTTCCGTATAGCCGACCGGTACGGTGGATTTGATTACCATGACGGCAGCGGGATTGATGGAAAGGACGTTGGCAATGACCGCTTCAACGGATCGGGTATTAAAGTAATTTTTCTCCGGATCATAATTGGTCGGCGTGCAAATAACGACATAATCGGCATCCTTATACGCTTTGTAATTGTCCGTCGTCGCCGTTAAATGCAAATCCTTCGTGGCCAAGTATTCTTCCAATTCCTGATCCACAATGGGCGACCGCCTGTTATTAATCATGTCCACTTTTTCTTGAATGATGTCGAGCACAACCACTTCATTGTTCTGGGCCAACAAAACGGCGTTCGCCAACCCTACATAACCGGCTCCTGCAACTGCGATTTTCATGGATGGTCCCTCTTTTCAAGTAATTTTTTTACAGTCTATTAAATATTGGGCAAAGAAAAAACTCCTTTTTACAAAAAAGCTCATGACATTTTTCACACATCTAATCTGACTTGATTATATTTGTTAATTTTTTCACATTAAATCATTATTTTCGCTGAAAACCAGATCGATATTATATTAAATGTTTGAAGGCAGATGTTACCGGCCATCATACAAAGATAATACTAGTACTATTGATAATCTTATGCCAAATCAAACAAAAAAGGAATACTTTTCCATCTGCTGCAAGCAAGATATTTCAACAATTTCTCTTTTTCAATAACTCCAGTATCTTTTTCGCAATCCTGTCTTTGTCATTGACAACGATTGAATTTTGCTTCAATTTTTCCATCTTATCGATAAACGATTCACTAATTTCAAAATCTTGAATTTCATTCCATCCCAAAGTGGTACAGAAACGATGCCTTTGTAAATATGAAATCATATGTTGGTCCTCTGCCATTGCCGTCTGCCGTTCCAAAATCAATAATGGTTTATTTCCGCAAACTGCTTCGCTGACGATCCCCCACCCCGGCTTGGAGATAACTAAATCCGCCACAGCAATGTAATTTTGTGATTCGATATAGTCTTCTGGAATGGGGAAAACGTTTGGTCTCTTCACCCGGACATTTGATGAAACGATAAACGTGCAATTAGGACTATCCCAAATCGGCAGGCGTTCCAGTTGATCGACATCGATTTTCATGCCAAGTCCAAAGAACACAACGAACCGCTCGCCAGTCGGATTCACCAGTTTTTTTATCCTATTAACTTCATGATTGTCTACGTCTCTAGCAAAAAAGCCAAAGTGCTTCGTTTCCCGCATCCCCCAATTTGGTTCTTGGCTTCCTGCCAGAGAGAAAAAATATGTCATTTTTTCATAGGCATCTTTTAAAGCCTTAAGCATTGTGTCGTCAACTAATTTTTGATACGCCGTATACCAAGTAAAATTCGAAATTCCAATAGAAGGAATTTCCAGCATATAAGCCGCTTCAAACGGAAAAGGTGTGATATCGGAAATGACAAAATCCACTTGATTAGTCTGTAGAAACTCTCGTTCCTGCACAATGAATAAACTCCACTTTTTTAAATACTGTTTGTATTTGGCATTTAATTTTTGGATATCCGGCTCAATCGAGTTCTTTTGCAACTCATATCCAATATCCGTTTCCATCCTGCGAAATGTTACCCGATTCTCATCCTTCAAAGACTCCCGCAAAAAATGAAGGGCAAAAGAGTGGCAAATAATTATTCTTAAATCTTCCTCCATCTTCAACAAACGGCGAATCAGCGCCACGCTTCTTGCCGCATGCCCAAAACCGTAATCAGAAATATAATACGCAATCGTATTCATTTCGTCTTTGCCTTTCCAAGAGAAATAAAAAAATCAGCGGTTCAAACTCCCTGCTTATTTTCACAATATGGATTTGGATTTTGATTTTTGTATATTAAGAATCACATCATCCCAATCGAAATAAAGCCTCTCAAAATCTTCATCGCTAATGCCGGAACCCGTCTGCACTTCAATAAACTCCAATTCCGTAATCGCCCGGATCCCATGTTTGCGGCCCGCCGGAAGGTGAATGGTATCCCCCGCTTTTACACGAGTAATCGATTCATCTAACGCCAACTCCCCTTCACCGCGGACAATCGTCCATACTTCATCCCGCAAACGGTGATAGTGGTAGCTTGAGTTTTTTCCCTTATGAATACAAATGCGCTTTGTGACCATTTCCTGTCCATCTTCATATTTCGCATAGTCCAGAACGCGCGACCAGCCCCAAATCCGTTCCTCGTACATGGGCGGCTGATTAAATCCATTGATCAAATCTTTAATTTTCGGGCTGGAAGCTTTGTCGGCGACCAAAATTCCATCCGGGCTTGCCGCGACGACAAGATCTTTGGTACCGATGACGGTTACAGGAATATCCAATTCATTCACCAAATGCGTATTTACCGTATCATCCGCCAATACGCCTTTTCCAATTTGTTTCGTTGCCATTTCCTCCGTCAACGTATTCCATGTACCCAAGTCTTTCCAATACCCGTCATACGGAAGGACCACAATATGGTTGGCCTTTTCTACGACTTCATAATCAAAACTGATTTTCGGCAATGTGTGATATTGGTTTGACAGCTCATTAAAATAAAGAGGGATGCCTTTTTTCTCAAGCAGATGCACCATGTACTTCAATTTAAAAGCAAATACCCCACAATTCCAGAAGGCGTTCATGGCGATTAATGCTTCCGCTTTTTCTTCGCTCGGTTTCTCCGTAAAATGATGAACGATAAAATACTCCGTACCATCCACTTTCTCCTTTGGGACGATGTATCCGTATTTCGAAGAAGGATACGTCGGTTTGACACCGATTAAGGCTAATTCCGCATTCGAATGTTCGAGAACCTGCTCCAACTCTTTGACTCGTTGGAAAAACGAGTCTTCCACATACGGATCCACCGGCAAGACAACGACCGTTTCCTCTCCCGGCACATTCTTGAATGAATATAAATATGAAGCGGCCAACGAAATCGCCGGGAAGGTATCGCGACGTTCCGGTTCAATTATGAGCGGCACCTCTGTCCCCAATTGGCGATAAATCATATCGCGCTGCATTTTCGATGTGGCGATTACCGCAGAATCAGCAAGTCCGACCGCCATCAGCTGCCCCCATACACGCTGCACCATCGACTGCTTCTCGCCATTTTTACCTTCCAGTACTTTTAAAAACTGTTTTGAACGCGTATCATTCGACAAAGGCCAAAGGCGTTTGCCGGATCCGCCGGATAAAAGGACTAGTTTCATTGTAACCCTCCATAAAAAAATCAGATCTTGAACGATCTGATCTTTGCATTGATTATAGGACTGCTTTGGAGCCGATATTATAAATGGATTTGTGGACGATGGAATGGTACTCTATTAGAACCTATCCACTTCAGCTATAACAATTCCTTTCTTTAGTAAAATAATAGTTTTTATTAGTTATTAGTGCTCATCATCTTTTAAATCATCCAGTAATTGAACCACTTTTTCCTTCCAACATTAAATAGATTTTAATAAATCACGATATTTATTAATAGATGTTTCACGCTTCAGGTACTTCTCTAAATAAGCTCTTCCATTAAGACCCATTTGTTTTCGCTGCTCTCGATCTAAGCGATAAAAATATTTAATAGCCTTAACAATTCCGTTGTAATCTTTTGGCTCGACTACTACCCCACAATTACTCTTATCAATTAATAATTGAGCTTCACTGCCCTTTTCTAGAACTCCTAGAATTGGCTTTCCTGCTGCCATAACCCCGTAAATTTTACTTGGCACGGAGACTCCTTTAATCCCTTTTTGGTTCACTACAAAATGCACATCTGCTGCATTTAATGAATACTTAATAAACTCTTTTGGTTGATACGGCAAGAATAAAACATTTTCTATCTGATTTTCGTTTACATATTGTTGCATTTGTTTTTTAACAGCGCCTTCACCGATAAATACAAATACCAAATCTTTATAGTCTCGAAACTCATTTGTTACTTTAATGATATTTTCAAGGTCATAATACAACCCTAAATTACCTGAATACATGACAATAAATTTATCAGCTAAGTTATGTCTTTCTAAAAACTCTGCTACATGCGGCTCATCTTTATCTAAAGGAATAATTTCCTTTTCGTTTGTCCAGTTATTGATCACAACATGATTAGGTACATTTTTATTATGAAAGCGTTTCTTTAAAGTCTCTGCCATATCATGGCCAACCACAACAATTTGATCCGCATACCGACAATTCAATTTATCAATCGCTCTTGCGATGTTAAAGATAAACTGTTTATTTGTATAACTAATTGCTTCTGCTTGTTCGGGGTTAAAGTCTTGAATATTATAGACATGCTTAGCTCGTTTCAGAAACTTGCCAATTGTTCCAATCAAACCACCCAAAACCGGTGGTTGAGAGATGGTATAGATAATATCTGCCTTCTCCTTTAATAAAGCGATATTAGCTAAAATAAAATAGGAGAATATATATTTCATCCGACTGAATTTAGAAGTTTTATCCACTTTGGGTAAACGAAGTCGGATGATTTTTATATTCTCCAAATAATCTGTTTCAAATATTTGACTAGATTTTATTTCTTCTCCCGCATATCCGGGTTGAGCAGCAATAACGGTAATATCAAACTCATGTTGTAAATCTAAACAAAGTTCGGTCATTAGTTGACCTGTTGAAGCTAAATCAGGATAAAAGTAATTAATTACAAAAGTAATTTTTTTCTTTTTTGTCATAATAGTTCATCTTCCTCAAATCTTTTCTTTACAAACTTAGCTGGCGAGCCAGCATGAACTTCATTAGCTGGAACATCCTTTGTAACAGTACTTCTAGCCGTTACACAGCCATTTCATGGATCGTTACACCAGGATAGACAAACACATCGCTTGCGATCCATGCACCATCTTTAATAACAATTGGTTTAGTAATCAAACCAAAGTGCGGATCTTTAATATCATAACTACTAGTGCATAAATAAGTTTCCTGTGACTACAAAACACATCTTTGTTCCAAACAATCTTAATTAAGAAGCTTCTCCATCTATTCCATCTATACATATTATGAAGTGAAAAACAAAGAAGGGTTCCTTGAATAAACATCCACAGTAAAACGATGATATTAGATTTCCCTCTAAAATACCAAGACTGATCGTATTTAAACAGATCAACTTTCACAACGCAGTACTTCATTAAATACCTTCTCTAATCGCTTGATATAATCTATCTCTTTAAATTTTCTCAATGTATAAGATCTATTAGTCTCAGCTATCCTTTTTAACACATCTCTATGTTTTACTAAATATTGAACAGCTTTTCTAATTTCGTCAGGAGCTTTTGGATTAACAATAACTCCATTCTCTTCACTTACAATATCAGGTATACCTGCATGATTGGTTGTAATTACAGCCAAACCATTTCCCATAGCCTCGATAATTGATATAGGCTGTCCTTCATATGGATAATAAGTAGGTAAAACAAAAATATCTGCTTCTCTTAATAGCCGTTTTTTATTATTCCCACTTACTACCCCGTGATATCTTACTATATTTTCTAAATTAAACCTTTGAATATATTGCCTAAATTCATTTTCATCTTGTTTATTAAAAAAGTGACCTGCAAAATGGAAAATTACTTTTTCATTTTTCAAGCCTTTAGCAGCCTCTAGCACATCTAAGTATCCTTTAGATTTAATAAAATTACTTAGATATAATACCTCTATCCTTTCTTTATTACCTATCTCATTTAGCTTTTTATTAAATTCATCATTTTCAATTAAGCTAGATTGTTCTACAAAATTTTCACATATTTTAACCTTTTTTATATCTATAACATCTACAAATAAATCTTTCAAACCTTCACTTAAGACAATCATACAATCTATTCTAGAGATAAGTTTTTTGTTTAGTAATTTTTGTAAAATATTCATTTTTTTATACAAATTCTTATAATAACCACCGTGATAATGGATAACTACTTTCTTGTTTTTATTTAGTAGTCTCTTTAAAATAAACATATCTCTAATATTTCCAAAAATTGAATGAGAAATAGTAAAATAATATAAATCTGCTTGGGATTTTTTGATCCTATTAACATGATTTAAAAATTTTTTGTTGTTTTTTATATCAATATACTCTATTAGAAATTTATCTTTTAAATAATCTGATTTAACAATTACATCTAATGCTTTTGATAAGCCGTGAATAGGAGGGGGGAACTGACCTATTAAACAAATTCTTTTCATCTTTACCTCCTAATTTGTAAATTGCAAATAAACTATACCCTCAAAAATTATTTTGCAATAACCATCATTGCATATCTAAACTTATAACAAGTGATTAATTTCGTAATTAATTAAATAAATATTTAAAACAAACTTAACTTTATGTCCAATATACAATACAATCCAAATCTTCTCCTTAAGATTAAGATATATTAAAAAGCCATCAAAAATAATAAAAAGTTTAGTATTAATGAAAATAGCTTTTAATTTTTTCAATTTTATTTACGCCCAATAATATAATAAAAAAACATTTTATCACTTCTCTATCAATTCGTTTCTTATTCCAAACCAATTTCCTAAAATATTTGTATGCACCTATTCTTTTTTTTGTATGCATATACGCTCGAATAATATTGATATAGTGAGCATTATTTATTTTTTTTATTTCTTCATCAGATAATAAATAATAGAAATTCTTTACATATTCATGAAGTAAAATAGCCCCTTCAGCTTTTTTCGTCCCTGTAGAGATCCTTACACCATCATGATGATATATATTGACTACAGGGGCATTAACATAATCATAGAGAGGATTTATATTAAATATTTTTATGAATAACATATGTTCCTGTGAAGATGGAATATTACTGAACCCTCCAGCTTTCACAAAGACTTCTTTATTTATCATAGCAATACTCGTTGTGCAAATATTCATGCCAAGCTGAATCTTAAATACGTCTCCTCTTACTTCATTTTTTTCAATCCTTTTTAGATTTCCATCATTATCTAAAATATTAGCAAATCCCCCCACTACTGAAAGTTTGAAATTTGATTCAATGAATTTGTTAACCTGTAATTCTATCTTATTTGGTAAAAATTCATCGTCATCATCCAGAAAACAAATTAACTCTCCAGAACTCGCTTCAACACCTTTATTTCTTGCGAGTGCACCGCCAACATTCTTATCCATTTTTATATACATAATCTTATTTTCTTGAATATATTTTTTCAGTAATTTTTGAGTTTGATCCCTTTCCAAAGAACCGGGATTGTTGTCATCAACTACAATGATTTCGATATTAGAATAGCTTTGATTTAATACACTATTTATCGCTCTTAATAATAAATTTGGGCGACCATATGTTGGGATTATTACACTTACTAAAGGTTTAATGTTATCCACTTAAATTTTTACTCCTTTTATTTAATTTAATTCAAAAAATACTAAAATGCGTTAATGGAATTCAATATGCTTTCTTTAACTCGTATTTCAAGGTATCCTGAATTTCCTTTCTCCTAAAACCGCTAAATAAAAAATATACCCATAACGGATACAATACAATCGGCTCGGAACTAAACATTATCATAAATACTAAAAAAATGAATGTAGCATCCATAAATTTCACATTGAAAAATTCTTTAATACCTTTATATAAAAAAGTGACATAGACTATAGAAACGACTATACCAAATTGGATAATAAAGATTAATAAACCGTTTGAATTCTTTTCTATATCTCTATTTTTTTGTTCTAGATATTGTTTATCAGAAAGATAGCCTACTCCTAAAACAGGTGATTCTTTTATAATATCTATAGATTGTTTTAAATCATTTGATCTTACTGAATAGGAGCTATTATCTTGATTAAGTTTTTCACTAATAATATCATTATTAACAAAATATATGGCTCCTGATATAGATAAAACTATTAAAAATATTGTAGCTATTCTGTTTTTTGTTTTTATTTTTAATGTGAGAGTAGCATATAAAAGAATCAAACCTATTATTATATAACCGGTAGTAGACTGTGTGGTTATAAGAGTGACAATGAAGATCAAGTAATAATTTATCTTATTCGGAAAATTATTGTCATGATCAAAGATTAAAAATAAAATTGCTAAATTTATATAACATTGAAATGCTCCTGGTTCCCAAAACATGCCTGAATTTCTTAATGTTCCTATTCCCCAACCCCAGCTATGATAGAATGTATACATAAAAATATCGGTTCCAAGTAAATCTTCTCTATAAAATGGAAACCGATTTTTTGGTAACATACCCAATATAAATATAAAGTAACAAACTAAACTAATAATACAAACCCATTTCATTATATTAACATAACTTACTTTAAAAACATTAAGTTCAATTCTTTCTTTCAAAATATAGACGCAAGATATTATTACTAAAATAAACAATAAATTTTTTAAACTAATGCCATTTTGGATATTAAACAAAAAGTTTAAAGCTATTAGAGTTAATAAAATAAACAGCCTTCTAAGACCTATTTTACTGAATTCAATATTTTTATTTTTATTAATGATATTAAACATTAGCACAATTAATGTACTTAATATAAATATTATTCGGGTTTCTTTAGGATATTTAAGAGAAAAATATACATTTCCAGATAACACCATTAATAAAGTGACAAAGTAGTTTACTAAATACCTTGACTTAATCATATCCATTCCCTTACCAATTTTCTTTCTAATAAAATTTTTATATATTTAATAATAAATGCTTTCTTATTTATGAAGCCATATTCATATCTGAATTTTAATGCTTCTATAACTGATTCCAAGCAATCTCCTGCTCCACCATCAAAAAAGTTAGCAATAACTTTATCTATTAGTTTAAATTTGCCGCCATTCTTTTTTATTCTACATAATAATTCATAATCAGCAACATATTTATATTTGCAATTAAAATAGCCGTACTTTTCGTAAGTTTTTTTCTTTAAGAAGCATGTAGGATGTTCGATCATATGTTTAGGCAAAACACTACTATCTTCACCTTTTATCATTGATAACTTTCCAGAGTTGTAGTACTTTAATAGCCCATGATATACATCATAAGAACTATCTTTTAAGTACTCCGTTGCAACTATTTCAAGGGCTGACTTTTCATAGTAATCATCACTGTTAATAATTCCAATAAGTTCACCTGTAGCCATGGCTAATCCTTTATTCATCGCATCATATATACCTTTATCTGGCTCGCTTATCCATTTAAAAGTAATATTTCGTTTTTGAAAGTATTTTTCATACTCTTTTATTAACTCAATAGTTCCATCTGTAGACTTTCCATCTACAACAATATATTCAATATTGGAATATGTTTGATTAAGTATTGATTTAAACGTTCTTTCTATAGTATTTTTGCTATTATAGCACACAGTAATAACTGAAATAAGCGGTTCTTGGTTCATCATACCTTTTTCTCTCCATCTTGCTTTTCTAATGCTAAAATTTTTTCCCAATGATGCATAATAACTTCTACATCATATTGCATTGCTTTCTTTTTAGCATTGACTCCCATCCTTGATCGCAAGGTATAATCATTTATCAGCAATTTAATCTTATTTGCAAGCTCTTTTATATCAAAAGAATCTACTAAAAAGCCATCTATTCCATCACTAATTATTTCTTGAGGACCAATTTTGCAATTAAAACTGATGCACGGTAACCCACACTCCATAGCCTCGATTATAACCATTGAAAAACTTTCACTTCTAGAACTGCAAATAAAAATTGAAGCATTTAAATACTTTTCCATTATATTTGAAGTAAATGGTTTAAGAAATATTCTATTTTCTAAACCATATGATTTAATCTTTTCGCTTAATGCATCATATTCTTTACCTTCACCATAAATTTCTAATTTCCAATCTCCGATCTGATCATGTATTAAATTAAATGCATCGATAAGCATATCAAATCCTTTTTCGTAAGTTAGTCTTCCTACAGATATTAAAATATGGTTTTTATAATTTGAAGTTTGGTTAGAAATAAATGGTTTGAAATTTGGTATAACAAACACATTTTTTAAATACTTTCGGAAAATATTTCCATCATGTTTGCTTAAAGTAATTATTCCATCTAAAAAAGGATAAATAATTCTCCTGATTCCTCTAATAAGATAACTTGTATGTTCATATTGGCTATGTTCCCACGCATATATCTTAGTAGTGCTTTTTCCAAACACTTTTGAAAAAAAAGCAAGTATAGATATAGGCACACTACAACATAATATATAATTATACTTTTGTTTATTAAACCCAAGAAACTGTTTGAATACTCTAATACTCTTTAAATTTTTGTTACCTAAATGAATTACTTTAATATTCGAATTTATGTCATAAAAAATCTTTGATTCATTGGTACTAAATAAACTAATAACATGAATCTCACAATGATACTTATTATAAAGTAGATTAGATAAGCTTGTGACTACCCTTTCAACTCCACCTTTACCTGATATATCATTTAAAACAATTGCAATTTTTTTCACATCAATCCCTCTTATATATTGGTTCATTGTAAAATTAAATGCAACAAAATAAATATACAAAAGCTACGGTAATTCCGTTACGATGAAGCCGACACAAACCCATACATAACAGGAGGAATACCGTGGCTCGCTCTCATCATAACACAACTCGTACCTTTTCGCATCTCACCGTTTTTGA
>JAAROH010008168.1_pt1 | contig 13440 bp, 11 predicted proteins | sample 7248631 | NCBI WGS metagenome assembly JAAROH01 (sample SAMN09772309, study PRJNA484901) | compost metagenome | isolation source: Vermicomposting unit | place: India
TTTTATGGTTCTGATCTTTCATCCAACGAGACTCTTTATCTTTTGATTTTTTGATGGCGGAAAGTTTTTTCAGTTTACCTAGCTTTCTTCGTCTAGCCGCAAAACATCTACGAATAAAAGCAACTTGGTTTCCTTTGAAGAATAATGATTTTGTTCCAACACTGGCGACAGCTATGTATCTCAGTCCTAGATCAACTCCCATGACTTTAGTTTCTTTCCGTTGTTCTACTTCAAAAGTGATTGGAATGGCTAAGTACCATTTTTTCTTTTTCTTATACAGTTTAGCCGCTCCTTGTTTTGCCGTTCCGTTAATGATTCGATTAAGCCATGCTTGTTGATATGGACGTGCTACAACGGGTACACCTATTATTTTCTCTAATGTTGGAAAAGCAACCGTGTAGAAATCTCCTTTCTTTTCTACTTTTAAGTTTTGATTATTAAAGCAACACCATAGTTTTCTAAACGTCTTTGCCTTCTGATTTTTCTTTTGGGACTTTACTTCTCGAATAGTCTGATTAACGATAGCAGAAGGAAACTTTTGTGACGAAAAGTCTTTAAATATCTTGCTCGTTGCTTTGTTTAATTCAGGATGATGCAATAGCCAATTAGCAAATTCTGTGTTCAATTCTGTCATTCGTTGGTACATTTCCTGTTTGACTTGAGTCGGTTTGTGTAGTTCTAGCCTTAGTGTGATCGTTGGCATCGATTCACCCCCTTTTCTTTTGAGATTCCACATAGCGTTTGATTGTTTCACTTGATACATTCCCTGCTGTACTAACGAAGAAAGAGCGTGTCCAAAGACTTGGCAGATGAGACAGGTGTTTAAATTCCTGTCTTAATCGTCTGGAAGTCACTCCTTTCACTCTTGCCATAATATCTGATGGAGAATCAGAGGGAAGACAATTCAAGAACAAATGGCAATGATCAGGCATCACTTCCATAGCAAGAATGATCCAATCATTCTCTTGGCAAATTTCTTCTACTAACTGCTTGAATCGCTCTTCCACTCTGTTCACTAACACTTTTCTTCGATAACGTGGGCAGAAAACAAAATGATAGTTAATTAAAGATACAGTTGTTTTCGTTCTTCGATATTCTTGTTCCATATTATGGATCGTACCAGTTTAATAGTCATACTGCAACAATTAAAGATAAAAAATTGTTGCTCTAAGCAATCCCATGAAGGGATTATCGAGCAACGCTGTCTTTCACCCCACGATTCAAACCGTGGGCTTTCAGACGGTATTTTCTGTAATAAATGAAAATGTGCTTGGATAAAAAAAGTACCTCTAATTATCGGGCGTTATCTTCTATGCGCCCAATTTTCACATTATGCATATAAAGCGAGATACTAATATAACCATTGCTCTTACTCCACATAGTATGGAATTAGATGCCATGTGAAAAGGGGGGAAGAGAATGGGTCTTTTTGGTAGGAAACGATGTGAAGATGAAGAACAGCGGGAAACACGTAAATCAGCCAAAGGACGGCGTGAACGACGTGAAGAACAGCGGGAAACACGTAAATCAGCGAAGGAACAGCGTGAACCACGCAAAGAACGACGCAGAGAACGACGGGAATCACGTGAATAACACGAAATTAATTTCATGTTTGTTTTTTTATTCTTCTCGTGAGCCTTTCTTGTGCGGGTGAAAACGAACGGGGGATATGAATGAAGAATCCCCCTATTCACCGTGCAGGAAGGACAACCTTTAAGAAATAAAGGATAACAAAATCTAACAGATGCTATTACTGAAAAATCATACGTTCCCTCATTTTTGTACGCTCAAAAGTGGGTTTTTACATAAAGTAATAGGATTGGACAGTAATAAAATCTAAAGTTCCTATGTAGAAATGAACGTCAAATCATATTCCATACAAAAACAATGGCCTGGACTTTTCTCGTGTTCTCTCCTCTTTCTCCTTTTGTACGTTTATAAACTAGGTACATGCCTTATCTCTATTATGCCTTTTTTAACATACAATGAGTATGGGACCCAGCAGTACAAAAGAAAAAGGAGGTGTTTTGTCGTGAAGAAGGGCAGTCCAAACCGGAGAAAAGAGCTGCATGTCATCAACCAGCGATTATTAGGAATTAAAAATACGCTGCGTAAAATAGAAGGTAACATAATCGAGACAAAAGATGACAGGGAAAAACTTGAAAATACGTTGTATAACATTGAAGCTCATATTATGGAGACAAAGGATAATAGAGAAAAACTTGAAAATATCCTGGTAGAACTAGCAGAGGTTAAAAAGTATCTAGCCAAAAGAAACAATAGACAACCAAGAAAGCGGCGCGATAAGAGCAACGCGGAAGTTCAAACTGCCCCGGAAACCGCCCCGAAGAGTAGCCAAACAGCAGACACAGAAAAAAGCAGCCTGGGAAATTTACTTGACAATGTAGACCTTGCCCAGATTATAAAACTTTTACAAAACCCGGTGGTGCAATCGATGTTAAAAAACATTTTATAGAAACAACTCGGATCAAGGGAGCCAGTATGCATCGAACGAGTATCAGGCCATTTTGCGACAACATGGAATGCAAACGAGCATGAGCCGAAAAAGTATGAGATTGTTAGCGTAAGCTAGCCAACCGCAGGAACTGTTGAGGTTATTCCCGTTTCACACAGGTTGTATTAAGATACATCCATCGTGAACGGAGAGTAGGCCTCTTTTTTGTTGACTATGTTTTGACAATTTCCCACAATTCCTTGATATTTGTTCCGCATTTTTTATTTACAGTAAAAGATATTAAGAACCAATTACTGATCAACAGATATAAAAACGATTCTGAAGCTATAGAAACGATTAGGCAAAATGCAGTGGAGAAAGGAGTCATGCTATGGGCTATTATGATGATAGTTTTTCCAGTCAGCTTAAGAAAGAAAGAAGAGAAGGAGCCTCGCTGGTTTTTATTGCTTTTGTTTCAGCGATTATGGGTGGTTTGCTTGTGTTAATGATGATGCCGACGCTGCTAAAATCAGGCTATCTCCCAGGTTGGAATGTGGCACCATCCAGTGCACCATCCGGCGGTGAGATAGCCAATTATTCTGTAAACGTTAATTCGGCTGTTGTCGATGCGGTTAAGAAAGTGGAAAATGCGGTCGTCGGTGTGATTAATATTCAAGAAACAACGAATATTTTTGGACAAGTTGCGCGTGGGGAAGCAGGAACCGGCTCAGGGATCGTATTTCGCAAGGCTGGAGATAAAGCATATGTTGTAACGAATAATCATGTAATCGAAGGAGCGCAGAAAGTTCAGGTATCTCTTGCGAATGGTAAGAAAAACATTGATGCTAAAGTTATAGGTACGGATCCGTGGACTGATCTGGCTGTCCTTGAAATTGATGGCTCGAAAGTTCAACAGGTTGCGGAATTCGGTCATTCATCTGCAGTTAAGGTGGGTGAACCGGCGATTGCCATTGGGAACCCTCTTGGTATGACATTCTCCCGCACAGTTACTCAGGGAATTATCAGTTCAACGGAAAGAACGATACCGGTTGACCTGGATGGAGATGGGGAGCAAGATTTTGAAACGAATGTTCTGCAAACGGATGCGGCGATCAATCCGGGAAATAGCGGTGGCCCACTCGTGAATATTTCCGGTCAGGTGATCGGGATCAATAGCTCTAAAATTGCGAAGACAGGAGTGGAAGGACTAGGCTTTGCCATTCCGATCGATGACGCGAGTAAAATTATTGATGATTTGATTGCGCACAAGTCTGTGCAGCGTCCGAAGTTGGGCATTACGCCGGTCGATTTGCAGGCTGTACCGACAGAGGCATGGCAAGACCCGCTGCAATTGCCTGCCGATGTGGAGAGCGGAGTTGTTGTGAAAGATGTAGAACAGTTCAGCCCTGCCGAGAAGGCGGGATTAAAGCAGTATGATGTCATTGTGCAGCTCGATGATCAAAAAATTGAGAATTCGGTACAATTACGCAAGTATTTATTCCAGAAGCGAGTTGGGGATACAGTGAAAGTAACGTTCTATCGCGACGGAAAGCTGCATAGCGTCAATATTGTACTTACAAAACGAAACATGCCGTAAAGAAACCACCGGAACCGGGGAGTCTATCCCCGGTTTTTTCTGTTCGTCGTATTTGCAATGTTTACGGAAAAAGAACGAGCGCTTACGTCTGCGAGTTTTTCTCATATGTTGCATATCATCCCCTTTTTTCGGTATGTTTAATCCATAAAAATTGTTTGTCACGGGGGTGAAACCATGCCATTTCGTATTTATTTGGTTGAGGATGAGGAGAATGTAAATCAATTGCTTGTTTCTTATTTGCGGAAAGAAGGATGGGATGTTGTTTCTTTTCTAACCGGGGAAGAAGCAAGGCAGGCCATCCATCATCGGCCCGACTTATGGATTTTGGACATTATGTTGCCGGATATTGACGGCTATCAGCTCATTCGGGAAATTAAAGCGGATTCCCCTGAGGTTCCGGTGATTTTTATTTCCGCCCGGGATGCAGAACTGGATCGAGTCATTGGGTTGGAGATGGGAAGCGATGACTATTTGGCTAAACCTTTTTTGCCGCGTGAGCTGGTCATTCGTACACGTAAATTATTGGAGCGTGTATACGGGAAAGCTTCTGTTTCCACCTGTGTAATTTCCCTGCCCCCGTATTCGATAGACGAGTCGAAAAGAATGGTTATGCATCATCAGCAGATCATCGAATTGACATCCAAAGAATTCGATTTTTTACTTTTGTTTGCGAAAAATCAGGGCCAAGCATTTTCACGGGAGCAGATTTTAAAGTATGTATGGGGAGAAGACTATTTTGGTACGGATCGAGTAGTGGATGACATTGTAAGGCGTATTCGCAAAAAAATGCCTGACTTGCGTATCGAGACAATATACGGATATGGGTATAGGGTTGTAAAGCAATGAAAAATAAATCCTTAGCCGTACAAATTTGGCTCGTCTTTACCGGTTTTATGGTAGCGTTGGCCTTGCTTGTCGTTTTGCTGGTTCCATTAACTGTTCGTCCCTTTTTAACCCAGGAGATTTATACGAGAATTGAGGATGCTCAAAATTTGCTTTGGATACATGACATGGAAAACATTCCGCCCGGGGCACGACAGAAGCTTGAAAATATTCGAGTAGTCAAGCATGTTTTTTTGTTAGGGGATAGAGTAGTCATCGTTTCTCCGACTGATCTTCCTTTGTCCTTTTTGCAGGAGGTAAAAAGGGAAGCGTTTGAGCAAGAGAGTGATTCGCAAAGGTATGTAGGAAACATAGCGGGTGAAAAGATTTTTTATGTAATTCGCAAGGGAGAAGTCGATGGACAGGATGTTTATCTTTTCTCTTATGTATGGGAAGAATATGAAAACCGGATCATTCAATCGCTTTTTCAACAGTTAATCGGAGTTTTAGGATTTGTGTTGGTAATAAGTTTTCCTTTTTCCTTTTGGCTAGCGAAATATTTATCACGCCCACTAATCAAGATTGAAAAACATGTAAAACGCATCGCAGATATGGATTGGTCGGAACCTTTGCTTTTGGATAGAAAGGACGAAATCGGAAAGTTAGCGCAATCGGTTGAGAGAATGCGGAAAAAACTTATTCAGCAAGATGAAGCCCAGCGCTCTTTCCTGCAGCATGTTTCCCATGAATTGAAAACGCCGGTTATGGTCATTCGCAGTTATATACAAGCCGTGCAGGACGGAATTTATCCAAAAGGAGATTTGCACGGTACAATGAATGTGATTGAAGGAGAAGCGGAGCGTCTAGAAAAGCAAATAAAAAATTTGCTGTATTTAACAAAACTTGATTATTTATCTGATCAGGAGCAGGTTTTTCAGCCTGTCGATATGGCAGAATTGGTTCATGAAGTGGTAAATCGTTTGCGTTTTCAGCGTGTGGAACTTGAATGGAAGATGCAGTTGATCCCCGTGGTGGTGCAAGGAAACCGGGAGCAGTTGCAAGTGGCGCTAGAGAACATTTTGGACAATCAAATTCGTTATGCGTCGAAACAAATTATAATTTCAGCGCAAAAAGAAAAAAAGCAGGAACAGACATATATAACCTTGCGAATCTGGAATGATGGAGAGAAGATTTCCCAAGATGCTCTGGAAGCCATTTTTCATCCTTTTTATAAAGGAAAGAAAGGACAATTTGGGCTTGGTTTGGCGATTGTCAGGCGCATCGCCGATCTTCATCAGGCGAAAGTCTGGGCGAGGAATGAAGAGGGGGGTGTAGCTTTTTATTTACAAATTTGTTCGGCTTAACATCTCCATACCTTCACGACAAGAGCGAAAAAGCGGTTGCGATGTTTTGGCGGCCGCTTTTTCGCTTTTGCCTGGTTTGGTACAGAATAGAAAGATAAAAAGGCGCGAAGGAAGGAAAGGTGTATTTTTCACTGCATGTTTTTATGTGGTGAGTATGGATAGTCCTGTTTCTTTCTTAATATGTGGAGCTATAGCGCGCATGTAAATATAGGATTTGGAATGTCCATATACAACGGATTTTCACCCCGTTTTTGAAAGCAGCTGAATAAATTAGCCTTTGCCGGAAGAGTGTCGCTGTGCAGCAGATCATCAATTAATGATTGTAGCTGCGGTGAAGCAGTGGTTATTTTCATCGACTGTAAGAATTCCCGCACCGTTTGCCAGAATAAATACTCATCTTGATGACTATAGCGGGCGAGCGTATGAACAAGGTGCCCCAGATGATTAACGAAAAAGTAATACTTTAGACGGAACCATGCTTGTTCGTTGCTATATAAAACGGGACTAGCAGCAGAAATAATCGTATCAACCCAATTTTGCTTTTTCGCTTGTTCGCGGTCTACGCTAATCCCTTCTAAATCACGAACGTAAAATTTGGATGGAAAACCATCTTTTAGCCGAAGCATGGAATTTTGCACGTGCGCCTCAAGGCTGATCCCTGTTTCAGCGAATAGCTGTAAAATCGGCTGCAAAGAAATAGATAAATATTGTTTTAGCCATTCAAACAAGTTAGGTAACTCGCGCTTCTCATTCTGTCTACGAATCGCATAGAATAAGGCCGGTTCTTTTTCTTTAGGAGGTACCTCGAATAAAGAAGCAATGACATAAGGTGTATTTTCTTCCTGGCACTCTGCGGGTGCTTCGCGCAGAATAGCGGAGAAGCTTGCCATAATTTGCTCGTTTTCCGCATGGGTTGCATACGGAATTGATACCGTCCGAAATCCGTTTTCCAATAAGATGGTGAAATTCTCAGAATTATAACGGTCTTTCACACAATGCACGACCTTGGCCGCATCCAGTGTCCGGTATAATTGTTCGCGGGTATTTTCTCTAATAAAATTTGTCACGCGTATATGTAGAGATAGCTTGTAGAAGCATTGATGCTCTGGCGACCAGACCGTACGAACGGAGGAAGTAGGATATACGTTCTTACCTAATGGACCAAGATCGATCAGTTGTTTTTCTTCTATTAATTTTTTAACCAGCGGCTGCGTGAGAAGATACATAGCTTGCCATGGATGGCATGGAAGCAATACATACGATTCATATTCGGTGTTTAGCTGTTGACGGGCTTGCGTTGCGATTGCTTCTGGAATAAAAGGGTCTGTTTCTTCTTCTTGCTTATTGACCCATCCTTCTATAATGAGTTCGGGAGAAAGGGCAAAATAGTGCAGGGGAAAAGCGGCGCCCATTTCAGGCGCGTATTTCCGCAAGTCTTCTGCTGTAAAGCCTTCTGAACTTTTGGGTGTAGGATGAAACGGATGCCCGTAGTAGAGCGATTGTTCCGAGTATCGAAAATCGAAGCGGGCCGTGGCAAGCCCTTCTCTTGTTGTTGTCTGCTGACTGTATATACGCATATTTTTTAAGCTGTTTTTAATCATACGTATCAATTCTTCCTGTTTCTGTTGCCGCAACGTCTTATCGGGTTCTGAAATAGAGACTTCTTGCATAATGAAAAGAACAATTTGTTCAAAGGACAGGGTCTTTTTTCCTGTCTCTGTTTCTTGAAAGAACGTATCTCCATATGCATGATGGCCGCCAGCGGACCAATAGGTAAGTGTCCCGAGAATTGTATTTTTTGTGTGTGGCAAAAAAATTTTCATGGCGGTTTCCGTGTGAACCGGAAGAGAGAGAGTTTGCACCGCTTGCTGATCCCTTGGATCATGATTGCCTGTTTCGCGAAGATACGCGTTCAAAATTCGCTTGAGCATTTCTTTTTCCGTCAGTTTCATCATCGTTTCCTCTTCTTTGTTTACATGTCCGGCAATCGCAGTCATACTTATGCTCCTTTCTTTGAATCATTAAAAGCGTTTTAGAGTTTGTGATGGACATTAAGATTCCGGTTGCTTGAAAGTAGAGAAGAATACCAGATAATCATAGAAGTGAATGCCAATACGATTCCCATGACAAGAAAGACAAACGGGAAGCCGATGTGGCTACCCAGGAACGATCCGAGGAAGGGACCGGTGATTTGGCCGATCATGAGAAGGCTGTTGGTTGCGCCGATTCGTACGCCCTGATTGTCCATATCAGATGTTCGCAGCACATATAACATGACAGATTGCAGGAGTGCACTGTAAGAAAAGCCTTGCAGAAAGCGGACAATAAGAAGCCATTGCAAACTCAAAGTGTACGTCTGAATAAGCATGCAAACAGAGCAAAAAAAGGCAGCCCAGATGAAAGTATACTCAATACGTTGACAATCATTTTTCTTTCCCCACCATGGTGCGCCAACCAGTTCCCCGAATGAAGTCATAGCTAGAAGAATTCCCGCCCAGATAGCTGTTGCTGATGATTGGATCATTTGTTCTACATAAGGAGTAAAAATCGCAAAGGTAGCGAAATCAGCCACTTTTACTAGAATTCCGGCCAGAATGAATGCTCGCACGGCACGGTGTTGATAGAGGGAAGCAAAAGTTTTCCATATACTATTGTGTATGGATTCTGCTTTCGTCTGGGATCGGGTTTCGGTAAGGAAGATAGCCGCTATGATTGCACAGCAACCCGTTAAGAGACCCATTAGCAAAAGCAATGGACGACAGCCCCAAAATTCCACAAGTATGCCTCCGAGAAATGGGCCTAGTAGAAGGCCAAGCGCTGAGGCATTTTCCATTTTTCCCAACGTATATCCTTGGCGATTTTTTGGAGTTTCAGCGCCGATGAAAGCGCTGCTTGCGTCAGAAATTCCACCGAAGGCTCCTTGACACAAACGAATGGGAGAATGGCTAGAACAGTTGAAAAACCATCCTTCTATCCGCTGGCAAACGGAACGGGTAAAAAGCGCTCCTATTGTTCAGGTTGTGACAGATACAAACAAATATTATGTGTATGAGGGCGCAGCGGAATCGAGTCCATTGACGAGGCTGGCGATTTGGCACCTTATTGTAAACGCATATAGAAAAGATTATAGCATCAAACGTATTATATCCGGTCATGAGTACCATGTAGAAAAGGGAATGGTACGGCTTTGTTATCCCGCTTACACTCTGCAAGAGATTGAAAGCATTGTTCTTTCTGGAGCCGTCATGCCGGCGGGAGTTACCCGCGTCGTCGTGAATGGCAGGTTATTGAATCTAAATATTCCGCTTTCTTATTTGATGGCTGGTTCATTGAATCAAGCGGAGTGGGAGCAAAAGAAAGAACAGTGGGCGCGCGCGTTGCGATTGTATGCGGAAGCCGTTTATCTTTGCGAAGTATAAGACAGGATTATGGCGCAATATTCACTTGAGGTGAAAAGAATGAATGATATCCTGCTTTCCTTTTTAGATTCAGAACCATTTGTTATGGTAAGACGAAGAATTTTTCGGCAATTAATACAATCCCTGATTTATGAAGGGATGATTCACCCGGAACAACGGTCAGGGAAAGGGGGAGATGTACTGATACTGCCCGGTCGTGACAGGGAGGACAATAGAGTAGAGTATCATTTTCGTGCTACCCGTACATTTAGTTTTGAGCGGATTTGTTTATCATCTGATCCGGTAAAACGGGTCATACATGGAGAAGAAAAAGAGGCAGAGTCTTTGACTACTTTTTTATATGAGATTGCTCCGTTTATTCATGCGTCAGAAGCCAAGCTTTCTTTATTTATAGATGAAATTAATCAAACCTTGCTTAAGGATACGATAGCGCAATGCTATAAACGGGAACAGCCAGCTGAACAAGTGGTAGATTACGATGAGCTGGAAGGAGATATTATGGATGGGCATCTATATCATCCGTGCTATAAATCCAGGATTGGCTTTACATTGAAGGATCATACAGAATTTGGACCGGAGTTTAAACCGCGTCTAACACTCGTATGGGTAGCCATCCAGCGAGAGGAAGCGAGGCTTTCTGTTTCTCATACGTTGGATTATGCTTCTTTTATCCAGCAGGAATTAGGTGCGGATTATGAAAAGTTTATGAAAGTGATTCAAGGCCATGGAAAAAGGCCGGAAGATTATGTGATTGTACCTGTTCACCCATGGCAGTGGAGACACGTAATTATGCACGAATTTTTCGAGCAAATTCAGAGTAAACGGATGATCTGCTTAGGGGAAGGAACGGACGAATATCGCCCGCAACAGTCTATCCGTACATTAGCGAATGCTTCCTCGCGTACCAAGTCATATGTGAAGCTACCGTTAAGCATTACGAATACTTCGACCAGTCGTATCCTGGGTCAGCATACGATTATCAATGCCGCGAGGATTTCTGATTGGTTAGGGAAGATTATGGAAAGTGATTCGTATTTGCGTGAGGAATTGCGACTGGTTTTGCTCAAAGAAGTGATGGGCGTTTCTTATCATCATCAAGGGCTTGTCGATGTCATGGAGCAAAAGGTTTATGGCGTCCTGGGGGCGATCTGGCGCGAAAGTTTATATAAATACTTGGAGCCAGGTGAAACTGCAATTCCATTCAACGCTCTCTGCCATTTGAATGCGGACAAGCGGCCGTTCATCGACTCCTGGATTCAACAGGCAGGGCTTCGTAAGTGGCTAAAGCGGATGTTTGAGATATCGGTTTTACCTCTTATTCATCTCTTATATGCACATGGTGTAGCGATGGAATCACATGCTCAAAATATGATTTTAATTATGCGGGAGGGTATACCTGAGAGAATTGCGCTCAAAGATTTTCATGATGGCATTCGCTACTCGCCTGCTGTTATGTCTACATCAATTGGTTATCCACAAATCGAGTATCCATCTGCAAACCATCCGCGAATCAATCGTAATTCTTTTATCGAGAAAGAGGATCCGTCAGAAATTAAAGATTTTCTGCATGATGCCTTCTTTTTCATTAATTTGTCTGAGTTTGCTTTGTTTTTAAAAAAGCACTATCGTTTATCGGAACAAGATTTTTGGGAGATGGTAGCTGACGTCATCGCGGGGTATCAACAGCGTTTTTCACATTTGCGAGAACGATTTTACCTGTTTGATTTGTTTACGAAAACGATTGAAGTAGAACAGTTGACGAAACGTCGTCTATTTGACGATACAGGGGTTCGAGTACATGCCGTAAAAAATCCTCTTTATATGTTTCAAACAAAGCTAACAGAAATTCGTAAGGAGGTGAAAGCATGATCGAGACAAAGAATGAAACATTTGATGTAGATGTTTTGCTGGAAGAGCAGGCGCTTGTGGTGCAAGAGGCGCTCTCATCACCGCAATATGTAAATGTGCGCCGGCGAATTTTTCGCCAGTTAGTAGAATCCTTATTCTTTGAAGGGATTATCCAGCCCGAGGTTGTAGAAGATACAAAAGAGCAGATTTATTATTTGAGAGGGATAAGTCAAACAGGGGAACCGACTGTTTATTTGTGCCGTGGAAAGCAACATTCTACTTTTGGCCGTATACGCTTGAGCAATCAACCGATTCTTCGTCAGGCGCATGGAGAAGAGAGAGAAGCCGAATCAATTACCCAGTTTCTTCTTGAGGTTTCTGGACAAATCGGCGCCGATGAAACGAGGCTTGCAAATTTTATTCATGAGCTGGAACAAACATTGTTAAAGGATACGTTAGCGCAATACTATCGTTCTCAGGCTCAGGTTATGCTTCGGGAACGTTCTTATGATGAGCTGGAAGGAAACATAATGGATGGCCATCCGTATCATCCAAGTTATAAATCAAGGATTGGATTTAATTATGTTGACAACTACATGTATGGCCCTGAATTTCAAAAGCCGTTTCGCCCTCTTTGGCTAGCTGTACGAAGAGGGAAGGCTCGTTTCTCCATCGCCAAGCATCTGCAATATAAGCGTTTTTTAGATGATGAGCTTGGGGAGGAACAAGTTTATGCTTTTACTGAAAAGGTAAAGGCAACCGGCAATGATCCGAGAGAGTATTTATTTTTGCCTGTTCATCCGTGGCAGTGGAAAACCATCATTGTGTCCGTTTTTCTTGAAGATATACGACGAAATGATATTCTTCTTCTCGGATGCTCGAAAGAGGAATATATTCCGCAGCAGTCCATTCGTACTTTAGCCAATTGTACTTCACGGCAGAAGGCATATCTTAAACTTTCATTAAGTATTATCAATACGTCGACAAGTCGTGTTCTTGCTCCGCATACAGTAGAGAACGCTCCTGTTATTTCTGATTGGCTAAAGCATATCGTAAAGAATGATCCCTTTTTACAAGATGAATTGCGTCTTGTGCTGCTTGGCGAAGTAATGGGTATCTCCTATGATCCGGTGCCGCTCGCGGATTATCTCCAGGAGAAAACGTACGGGGTTCTCAGTTGTATTTGGCGCGAAAGTTTACAGAACTTTATGGATAGTGATGAAGAAGCGATTCCGTTTAACGCGTTGTGTTCTGTTGATCTGGACAATCGGCCATTCATTTCTTCATGGATAGACAGATACGGAGCAGAGCAATGGTTAACGCGATTGCTTACTACAAGCATTCTGCCAATTATTCATTTTCTTTATGTTCATGGGATTGCTCTTGAGTCTCATGCACAAAACATGGTGCTCTTACACAAACAGGGAATGCCGACTCGCGTGGTTCTGAAAGACTTTCATGACGGTATTCGTTTTTCGAGGACGCATGTAGTCGATGCAAAAACGTGCCCGGCTTTATTGCATCCCCCTGAATATCATGCCAGAGTGAACCGGAACTCTTTCATTGAGACGGACGATCCGGAGACTGTGCGTGATTTTGTTCATGATGCCTTTTTCTTCATTAATATAGGTGAACTTGCTTTGTTTATGGAGGAGTATTTTGCATTCAATGAAACGAAATTCTGGTTGCTTGTGCGCGGAATCATTGAAACATATCAACGACGTTTTTTGGAGCATAAAGAACGTTTTTCCCTCTTTAATTTTTTTGCCCCAACGATTGGAGTCGAGCAGTTAACTAAGAGAAGGCTCTTTCCTGATACGGAATTGCGCATTCAGCAGGCCAGGAACCCTTTGTACCGTAAAGATGTTGATTAATCAGGATTTAGGATTGCGGACGGGAATCCTCTGCCTCTTTAGAGAAGAGATGAGAGTCCGC
>JAAROH010008169.1_pt1 | contig 13411 bp, 16 predicted proteins | sample 7248631 | NCBI WGS metagenome assembly JAAROH01 (sample SAMN09772309, study PRJNA484901) | compost metagenome | isolation source: Vermicomposting unit | place: India
CGGGGTTCGGGACTTACACCCTATAGTTCATGTACATGCCGGGCGCACATAAAAAAGCATCTCTTTTTTTAGACAGAGATGCTTTGAATACCTAATACAGTCATAACAATAAATTTCTTTTTTCCAGTATGTCGTAACACTTTTACAAGGCATTGGAAAATTTATTTGCAACACTCTTGTTCATTAGAATATTTAAACTTTCTCACAACACATCACTCAACATTCCACCAAATAATCCGATTTAGGCATCCATTGTTTTCAAACTGTTAAAAAAGTAATTCCATCATATATTCCGAAGACCCAAAATTTTTAAATGATGCGACACGCTCGGTTTCTGCATATCAAAATGGGAAGCGATTTCACCAGCGGTTAAATCCCCATTTTTTAGCAAGGAAAGAATCTTTCTTCTAGTGGGATCAGCAATGGCTTTAAACGCTTCGTTAATATATCGATATTTTGGAAGTCAATGTCTTATTTTTTAATATTTTACAACACGACTGTTGATTATCAAAAATTAGGTATGTCATTTCCAAAACTTTGAGAATACTTAAACAAGGCAACTCCGATTGCCAATTGAGAGGAAGTTGTCCAAAAAGAAGTTGACGTTCAAAAGAAATGAAAGTAAGCCCCTTTTGCACCTACTTCTATAGCCATCTTAACAGCACGCAGGCAATGACGACGCAAACGACTAATTGTAGACTGCTTTTTCTATTGTCCCAAATAGGATACTGCTTGATCCATCGAAAAGATCTCGACCGTCCAACGTTTTTGATACATATCGGCGATCTTTTCCGCCGATAGTCAAAACATTGGCTACAATGCGAATCTCATGTCCATGGATGTCACGAAAGATGGCCACTCGATAACGTTTCTTCGAACGGCATTGCTTTGTTCCTAATTGACATGTTGTTTTCTGAAAGAAAAAAATACAGAGTTTTGCAGTATATCTATATCCAAATTTTGTATAAATATACATATATGCGATCTATCCATCAAGAGCTTGGCATGGATCCTCTGTAGCCATGATTCTTTAGCCAAGCACCAGCTTCAACAGTTTTGGCAAAACCAAAAAAGGTTTTCATGTCTCCCCCTCCATGTAAAGCACCTTGTATATCACTGCGTAAGGATTTTGTAATTCTCTGCACTTTTATTTTGCAAAAACAGAGTTGTGAAAGTGATCCATGATTTCACGGTTTGCCCTTCCCTCATCAAAATATTTCTTCACAACATCTAATTTATATTCTTTATTGTATGTTTTTTTAATTTTTACCTATAAAAATACCCCCTTCTAGTAGACAGTGACATCCCTTTCTTTTTTCTGTCTAACTATAAGGGGATAATATCAAAAATCTGGCCCTTATCTTCCTTTCAACTGTGAATTATAAAACTCAAGTTATCGACAATTATGACGGTTCCGTTACTATCCCTTGAAAGGCTGACTGATATATGGTTCGGATATCTTCTTTATTAAGCTTCATTGGACTTCTTGCGAGCAATCTTTTTTGTTTCACCCCGTCTTCCGTCAATTTTTCGATCGCACTTTCCGGAATGCCAAATTCTCCCAAAGTTGTCGGAATTCCGACATCTGCCACTAATCTTTTTAGTTCCTCGACACATTGATAGGAAGCTTCTTTTTCAGACAAATAGCTTGAATTCTCGCCTAGAGCATTCAATATGTCCACCATTCTTTTTTGGCAGCTTTTTCGGATGTAGCCCATCACATATGGCAATAAAACTGCATTGGAATCGCCATGGGCAATATGAAATTGTCCTCCAAGCGGATAGGCTAAAGCATGTACGCCTGCCACGCCGGCATTAAAAAAAGCTAATCCGGCAATATAGCTGCCGTAACTCATATCAATCCGCGCCTGTTTATCATTTCCGTTTAACACAGCTTTACGGATGGAACGGCTGATCAGTCTCATCGCTTGCAGGGCAAGACCGTCTGTTACCGGATTGGCATTGATTGAGACATATGCTTCCACTGCATGTGTCAATGCATCGATCCCCGTTGCAGCGGTCACTTTCGGCGGGACAGTGACAGTTAGTTCCGGATCAATAATTGCTACATCAGCGAGCAAATAATCATGTGTTACAACATCTTTCGTACTTTCTAAAGATAAGACAGAAATATTAGTGACTTCAGAGCCCGTTCCGGAAGTTGTGGGTATCAAAATTTTGGGGAGACCTTTTTTATCTACTTGATTTGTACCTGTTAAATTTAAATAACTTTCCACTGTTCCTTTATGAACAGACAAGACTGCTGCAAGCTTTGCCAAATCCATTGCGCTTCCTCCGCCTAAACCTATGACGAGATCGAATTTGTTTTCTCTCGTATAGGCGACAAGCTTTTCTCCGATTTGAAGCGGAGGCTCTGGTTCGATGTCAGTATATACATCAATGCTGTATCCTTTTTCTTGTAATGGAAATGTGACGCGGTCAACGAGCCCTATGTCATTCAACACCGGATCTGTCACAACAAGAATTTTCTTAGGTTGATATTTTTCAACTTCCGGAACAAGCTGGCTTAACGAACCCCATCCAGTATAACATAAAGGTGTAAAAACTAGCTTTGAATGTGTCATGACTCTCCTCCTTCACACCCTGGAATGTTCTCTTAAAGCATCGACATTTGTATTCTTAAAAATCGAAATGGGCGTTTCCACCCATTTCTTCTATATAAACTCCGGGAAATTTTATTCATAATATCCTTCCGTCGATTTTCTGAATCCTTTAAATTGTTCTGCATCATGCCCGAACCATACTTGGGAATTTGTTTCTTTGGCAATCCGGCGAATTCGTTCGACCGTTTTCGCATATCCGAGAGAATCATAAATAATTCCAGGTGGCTTGATTGGCGGCCCGTAGCTTTCTGCCGTATAGATCGCATCAGATGCAAGAATGATGCCGCCAGTTTCAGGAAGGTGTACATGAAGACCAAGCATTCCCCAAGCATGACCGCTGCCAAAGTTTAAAACTTTCACCCCTTCCGCAAGTTCAACATGATCTTCATCCCGCTTGATTGTCCTCCATTGAAGATTATTTTTTATCCATGCATCAATATCTGCCCAAATGTATGCCCCTTCTTTTTGGTTGCGGGCATAAGATTGTAATGTGCCGTTAAATTCGTCTTCATGTACGACAACGGTTGCGTTTGTAAACATTTCTAAGCAGCCCGCATGATCGAGATGAAGATGAGATGCCACAACAAATTTAATATCCTCTGGTCTGACCTTTAATTGCTCAAGTCGGTTATGCAAGTAACATTCTTCGCTCGCTGTCCATGGGAACGTTTTTTGCGTCGTTTCAGACCAGCGGCCTGCAGGACCCATGGAATTTGGATTACATGCCGTGTCAAAAAGAATTTTTCCTTCAGGATGGTCAATTAAAACGGTATAAATCGGGAATTCGACAAACTCAGTCTGCGCGTTCGGATTGTCAATGGTTGCTGGATTGTGCATCGCAATCATCCAGTTTTTGTCCATTTTCATTCGGCCGTTGTCCATTACATACAGTTTCGGGTGTTTTTTAATAATGTTTGCCATAAAAAACCCTCCTATAATGAAATAGAAAATGTCAATCAAGACATGAGATAATTCTTAAATGACGACATGTAAAAATGTGTTCTTGTTTTTGTTTCAACATTCAGCCATTTCTACCACAACATATTCCAAATTCCGTAAGCGCTTTCTTTATACAGTACAAGAAATACTGCTGAAAGAATAGAGGCAGTATATTCTTTTTTTCTATTCATTCATCATTCGTTCTACTTTCCCCCTCCTTATTTTTTGCTCATCAATTTAAATGCAAAATGCATGCCAAAAAATGCTTCTTACAAACAAAGGGATTTTTAAGCTTCTTTACTGAAAAATGTTGAAAAATTTCACCATAAAAAAGGATTAATAATCGAAATTATCGAAAATATATGGTGAAATTGTTCACCAAACGGTTGAAAAAATTCACCAATCAGATGAAAGGTTGTGATTATAATCAAAGCAAACTCTATTAATTCCTTAACTTGGGAAAATATTTTTTCATGCATGCATAACGGAGTAGTTGTCGTCGATCGAAAAGGAAACATTGTTGTGATGAATGCTGCTGCAAAAAAGTTATTGCAAGCGGAAAATGGAAACTGGGAAGGAAAGCATATTCAAGAACTCGTCCCTCACACAAAAATTTTGGAGGTTGTGGAAAGCGGCGATCGTTCAATCGGTCAAAAAATGATACTAGCGGACAGACAATGTATGGTAAACCGGACTCCTCTGTATCAAAACGGCAAGCGCATCGGTGCGATCAGTGTTATTCAAGATATTACTGAAATCGAGCAATATCGCAGCCTACTAACACAGCTTGAGGCGATTATCGAGTTTTCAACTGACGGCCTTTATGTTGTTGACAAAGAAGGGATTACGATCTATGTTAATTCCGCATATGAAGAGATTACAGGTTTTGAACGCACAGAACTGGTCGGAAGGCATATGCGGGATCTGATGACGAATGGTTATATTGACCAGTCAGTATCTCTCTTAGTTTTGGAAAAAAAGAGACAAATTTCCATTATGCAAAAAATAGGAGGCAAAAAAGATGTCATTGTCACCGGAAATCCGGTATTTAATGATCAAGGAGACGTTGAGCTCGTAGTGACGAGCGTAAGGGATATCACACAATTAAATAAACTTAGAAAAGAGTTAGAAAAAGCAAAAAGTATTTCCGAAATAAACCAAAACCGTTTTTCGGCTCATGTGAACGGATCAGAACAAATGTTTATATGCAACAGCAAAAAAATGAAAAACATTTATGAGAAAGTAAAACAAGTGGCGCCTTTTCCAACAAGCGTCCTTTTAACTGGCCCTTCCGGAACAGGAAAAGAGGTGATCGCCAATTTTATCCATCATCACAGCCAACGGAAACAAAAGCCGTTTATTAAAGTGAATTGCGGGGCCATTCCTGAACATCTGCTTGAATCTGAACTATTCGGCTATGAAAAAGGTGCATTTACTGGTGCGAATAAAGAGGGGAAAATTGGTCTGCTTGAATTGGCGGACGGCGGAACCGTTATGCTTGACGAAGTAGGAGAAATGCCTCTCTCTTTGCAGGTAAAGTTATTACGAGTATTGCAAGAAAAGCAAATTCAGCGAATAGGAGGCAGGGAGCCAATTAAGCTTGATATTCGATTTATTTCTGCAACGAACAAAGATTTAAAGCAACTTGTTTCAGAAGGAAAATTTCGTGAGGATCTTTATTACCGTCTGCATGTTGTTGAAATAACTGTTCCGCCCTTATCTGAACGCCAAGAAGATATATCACCGCTTATTGATCATTTTTTTTCATACTTTTGCAAGCTTTACCATGTCGATAAAACATTGTCAAAAGAAACTAAGAAGGCTTTAACGAGCTACCATTGGCCTGGAAACGTCCGAGAATTGAAAAATTTAATAGAAAGCATGATCGTATCGGTTCCCTCTCAATTGATCGAACCGCACCATCTTCCTTTGCACATTCATGATCAAAAAGACGGTGAAGAAGCTTTGACGCTGAAACAGCGCGTGGAAAAATTTGAACAGCGAATTGTAAAAGATGTGATCAAAAAATATCCATCACTACGGATTGCGGCAAAAGAACTCGGCATCGACCATTCCACATTAGTCAAAAAGTTAAAGAGATGGGGTTTAGATCCAAAAAAAGCAAACATATAAACAATCTCGATTTCTGCTCATCTAAAGATTTTATTCTGTTGTGCCGGAGAAAAATAATTTGCAGTTGCTAATCAAAAGAAGCGTCCTCATTTTTTCAGACGCTCTATATTAAAGGAGTAGAATTTTTACATGGGGTGTCTCATAAGTCAATTTTCGACTTTGAGGTTCCCTTTTAAAAGACTTGTATCGTTTGTTGGATCATCACGCGAAATACCGCTTAAAAACGGTTTAAAGACGCCGACATCCATTCCCTTCTCTTTTAATACAGCTGCTAGTCCGCAAGCTATTATCGTTTTTCCAACACCAGTATCAGTTCCTGTTACAAAAAGACCTTTCATTTGATCATATTCAACTCTTTTCCGATTAATTTAAATGCATGCAACAAATAATCTATCTCCTTTAAGCTATGGTCCGCGGTCACCGTTAACCGAATTCTGCTTTCTCCGATAGGTACAGTCGGCGGTCGAATCGCCGGGGCATATATTCCTTTTTCTTGTAATCTTTTTGCAAATAGGACAGCCTTATGAGCATCTCCGATCAATACATGAATAATTGGTGTATGATCTCCCTTCACGGTGTACCCCATTTCTTGTAAACTAGTTTTTATTCGTTTTGCTTTTATAAGCAATTGCTGTCGTTTTTCTTTACTATGTTCGATGATTTCCAATGCTGTATATGAAGCTGCACAAATAGATGGTGATAGTGCGGTTTGAAAGATAAAGGTTCTGGCATGATTTCGCAAAAAGTCAATGAAAACCTTCGATCCAGAAACGACCCCGCCTTCCGTTCCAACCGCTTTACTTAAAGTGCTAATCACTACATCCGGAAAGACGTGAAAAAATTCACTTGTTCCCCTGCCGTTTTCTCCTAAAACTCCTGTTGCGTGTGCGTCATCCACAATGACAAATGCATGATAACGTTGAGCAAGTGACATGATTTTATCTAAAGGCGCAATGGTACCATCCATACTAAAGACACCATCTGTGACAATAAAGCGTCGCCGTGATGAATTTGTTTCTTTTAATTTCTTTTCCAAATCTTCCATATCTACATGGTTATAAATGACGGTATCCGCTTGTGAGAGACGGCATCCATCGATAATACTCGCATGGTTTAATTGATCGCTAAAAATAACATCACCTTTTTCAGGCAATGAAGTAAGCACGCCGATATTCGCCAAATAACCGCTTGAAAACAGCAAGGCACTTTCAGTCTGTTTGAAATCTGCAAATCTTTTTTCAAGCTTTTGATGCCACTGCGTATTGCCTGTCGTTAGCCTCGAGCCGCTGCTCCCAACTCCAAACTCGTGCAATGCCTTTTCTGCTGCAAGAATCAAGCGTGAATCATTGGCCAAGCCCAGATAGTTGTTTGAGGAAAATACTATGTACTTTTGGCCATCTACGTACATTTCGGGACTAGGTGCAGTATTCATTGTTCTAAGCGTCCGATACAAGCCGGATTCCTTTGTCTTCGCTAAACGGTCGTTTAACCATCCATAAAAGTTCAACGCTTGTCACCTCATTATGTCTTTAAAAAGCAAAACCTCTTTTTCTGTTACCCGTGACAATTGCATCTTTCATATCTTTAAGTTCTTCTTTTGTACTGGCAAGCGGAGGATAAATACAATGACGTCACCCAATGGTCTCGTCAGCATGCCAAGCTCCCTCATTTTTAACGTAACGTGGTAGCCTATTCTTTTTTCTGAAGGGAAAGGCTCCTTTGTTTCCTTCGAATAAACAAGTTCAATTCCAAGCTGTCTGATATCTCCCACATGAGAAAGTGATTTGAACTCACGAAGGAGCTGTTGAAGATACGCTGCTTTTTCACTAACTTGCTCTACCACTTTTTCCGATTCAAACAAACGTAAATTTTCAATGGCAACAGCGCATCCTAACTGGTTGCCTGTATAGGAATGGCTGTGGAACAACGTTTTGAACTTGTTATAATCATCATAAAAAGCCCTATAGATCTCCTCTGTCGTCAATGTGGCAGCGATTGATAAATAACCGCCTGTAATTCTTTTCCCAACTGCCATTAAGTCAGGCTGGACATGTTCATATTCGCAGGCAAACATTTTCCCAGTACGGCCAAAACCCGTTGCCACTTCATCAACAATCATTAAGACATCATATTTTGTACATAATTCTCTGACACCTGCTAAAAATCCATCAGGCATCACAATCATCCCACCCGCTCCTTGGACCATTGATTCAATTGTTAGTGCGGCAATTTCCTGATGCTTTTCCTTAAGCAGTTGTTCAAGTATGTTTAAGCATTCATCACGACAATGTTTCGGATCGCCGCTTTTTGACCGATAAACGTAAGGAATAGGTGCCTTAAAATTTTCAAACATTAATGACCCATATACTTGATGATAAAGCTGGATGGAACCGACACTTATGGCGCCGACCGTATCCTCATGATAGCCGTTTTGCATTGTAATAAACTTTTGTTTCTCTGTCTTATTGATATTTTTCCAATATTGAAACGCCATCTTAAGTGCAATTTCCATCGCTTCAGCTCCGCTATCTGAATAAAAAACACGCGTCAGCTTTTCAGGACTTATTTGAATGAGCTTCTCCGCGAGCTCTGTTGCTGGAACATTTGTCATGCCTAACAATGTGGAGTGGCCATTTTTTCGAGCTTTTTTTTAATTGCTTCGTCCAGTTCTTTTTTACGATGACCATGTACGTTAGTCAAACGGAAGAAAAGCCGTCATATATTCTTTTCCTTCAATATCTTTAACTTTCATTCCTTGGCCGCTTTCAATTATTAAAGGATGATCATCATCTGTGTAAAAGGTAGTCATAGATATTTTTTACTTTTTTCGATTAATTGTTGTTTCATTTCTCTACCTCCCAATGAATAAAGACTGGCTGTTTTTCTAAATAGTGAATATAGGCATTCAGATCTTTCCTGCAATCAACAAAAAAGATGCGGCAGCCGCGTTCATCTCCATATTCTTTTAGGTTTGTAATACGTTGATACCCCAGCTTTTTACTTGCAACATAGCCAGTAGTATATTCAGGATCGTCTGACCAACATAGTTCAGCGATGGTAGCCGGATGCGCACACACCTTTGTGGCAATCACAAGTGCTTCCCTGATTCTTGTACTCTTGGGCACATGAAAGTAGTCTGCCCAATGTTCAAAATTCGTCTTCATCCAATCGATTCTTGAAACACGAACTCCCTTTTCCTGCCTATCATCAATACGTTTTCCTGAATGAACATCAATTAATATAGCGCCTCTCATCCCTGAATATTTCGTCCATTCTGTAAATGCTTTTTCAATAACCTGTCTTTCGATACCGACTTTCTCCAAAAGCAGCCTAGACAACTTTCGCCCTTTCTCTACTGTATCTGCCTCATTTGTGTCAATATGTAATGGTTGAATTCGTTTAATCGGTTCGTGAATAGATTCAAATTGAATTTGCATAAAATCCGGAGTACCTCTTGAGTGATGAAGTCCCTTTTCTAATAAAGCATTTACTGAATTTTTTAAATCACTATAGGTTGAAAGCAGTTCTCCACCAGATATATGTTTTCCGCCATGTTCATGAGGTCCATTCTTGGCAGCTCTCATTCTGACACTATAATACCTTTCCTCTTTCATTCGTTGGCCTCCAGCCTCCGTCATTTATTTTATGTCAATGAATTTCCGTCAAAATTCATTAAACTAATTAAAGAGCTATTTCTAATTTTTCAACCTCCAATCTTTTGTTTTATGTTAACCTTTAAAATAAAATTGTTAACAATTAAATGATAAAATTGCTAACTATTAATGTCAATTGGTTAACTAAAATACGCACTCAAAATGGCAGCCAGTCTTGGGTGAAAGGAGCTTTTATTGAAGATAAGCGGTTAAGCTGAGTAGGAATGCTTTGCAAAATGTTTTTATCTTAAAAAATGCCGTCTAAAAGGATATGATTATTCCTCGCTTTTCCCATTCATTATCAGTTTAATGCCGATTTGAAAAAAATAATGTGGTCTTCGTTGAAATGGCTGGAGCATGTTATAATGAGAAAGAATAAAAATGAAGAAATTTGGGCCCATCTTATAGCTAAGATGATTTTACAAGCGTTGAAGGAATTAGCGGAGCAACTAAAAAATCATACGGGAAACAAGGCAGCGCTTTGAACAAATCGATTAACGTTTTAAATCAAATGGACCAACGATTTGAACAAGTTGATCAACAGTTTGAACTAACAAAGCAGCAATTGACCGAAATTAATGAGCGGTTGGACCAAGTCGAAAAAAGATTACCCAGATGGACAAACAACTCAATGATATAGCATCCGGTCTTTCTCTAAAAAATGACAAACCAACTGTTGCACAAACAACGGGTATTGTTGGCATTCAATTGAACAATTCAAGGATTCGTTCGTTATTCTATCAATCTAAATTATATGAACAGGAAAAAGCGGACTTTTAAAAAAATCGATTCCAATTCAACTCGTAGTTAAAAAGAATCTAGTTCAGCAAATTGTTCTTCTGAAATGACCTGAAACCCGTTTCTCTTTAGTAAAGCAGCTGTTACCCCACTTCCAACCATTTTCTTTCCAGTAAATTCGCCGTTGTAAATCATTGAACTGCCGCAGGACGGACTATTCTCTTTGAGAACTACTAATGTTGCTTTTATTTCTTTTGCTTTTTTTAAAGCCGCATAAGCGCCCTTTATGTAAAGCTCTGTCACATCGTTGCCTGACCGATCCACTACTTTCGCCTTTCCATCCAGTACATCCTCCCCGTTTCCACCGATGATCTCTGCAGGTTCTCTAGGAGTCGAAAATCCGCCTAATATTTCAGGACAAACCATTTCGGCTTTCTTCTCCTGAACTAATTTCCATATTTTATTATGTAAACAATGCGTCCCATTATACCTCACTTCTAACCCCGCTAAACAGGAGCTTACTAATATCATCAAATCACCTCTTTTGCAACTAATTTTCTTATGTTACACCTATTACAATTATAAATTGCTATATCGGAACAAATTTTTTGGGCTAACGGCTTCACTAATGAAAATGACCCAATTATGATATCTTCTTCAGTTCTATTATATTCCAAATGATGTTGTTTCGATATGTAACTTCAATATAACTTTAACTCTTCAGGTTTAGGTTGGTACTCTCTATCGGTAGCAATTCTTGCTTTAGGATACAGCTATATAAACTTTATTAAACTGCAAGATATAAAATTCGGTATTATTTGGCTTCTGTGGTCCTTTCTATGGACATTATTTTACTTGCTGCTTGCACAAAAAAAGAACATTGCTATCTTTACTGGGTGGGGCGCGTTTATTCAAGCATGGATTACAGCAACTATTCCCCCCTTTCTTCTTCTCAATATCCAATGGGAGTTCGTAGGATAAAAAACTGCTTTCGTAGTAACTATTTTAACAATTCTAGCTTTTATCGCTATCTAAATATTCACAAAACCTTCTTCTGTCAAAATAGACAGCATTTCAACAAAATCTTAATTATAGAGCTCGGATCACCTATTGATTTTTTCTATACTTTAGCATTTGATTATTTTCTTTTGTATTAAAATAAGACTTGTAAAACAGCATGAAGACGAATATTTAATTGGCTTGAACAGTTTGAACAATAAAGATCAACCAACACAAAGGGTTTATTTCGATGATGATGAAAAATTTAGATTCCTGATTTTGAAAAGCAATTTTATGCCTTTCTACATAAAAATACCTTAATTCTCAATTATCTTATTCTTTCATACTATGAATGATAAAGCGAAAGCATAATCTTCTACATATTCCACCGACTTGTTTGAGTATGAATCCCTTTATCGTCACATAGTCTTTCAGATGTAAATGTTTTATTAATGCTCGGGCATTTTTGATACTGCATTTAATCAATTCAAGGCACCCAATCCGTACTTGTCAGAACCATTTCATTCGAATAAAATTGAGGAAAGGAGATTTTTGAAAGGAGTCAAAAAATGGAACAAAAACTCGACTTAATTTTAGAAAAAGTGATGTCTATTGACAATGATCTTAAAAATGTGCATGATCGACTAGATTATATCGGGATGCGATTGGACCAGGTAGATGATCGATTAAATCGGGTCGAAAATCGGTTGGATCGAGTAGAAGAGCGATTAGATCAAGTAGAAACACGCTTAAATCATGTTGAAGAGCGATTGAATCGGATTGAACAGGAACAAAAATCAATTAAACAAGCTGTAATGGAAACAAACGAAGAAATGAAAAACCTCCAAGAAAGCTTCAAATCTGTTTACGAAATTATTGGCGAACATGATGTTTCCATCCGTACGTTACGAAAAAAAATTATGTAACCTACAACTACCTCAAAAAGTGATAACCTCACTTCTTTTTTTAACCCTGTGCTATTCCCTGGAAATACCATACACAAAGTAAAAATTTTTTTCCATTTTATTCAAAGTGCCTGTATTTAAACTTTTATTCTGACCTTTGAAAATAAATAAAAAAACATGCCCAATCATACAGTTCTCTATTTGGCATATTGTGCTAATGAATAACTTAGGATTGCTAAGGCTGGTGAGCACGAGCATATTCAAAGCCGCCTCATCTTGATGTCTTCTCCATTTTTTCACTAAAAGGATGTAAAAAATATCGAATACTATAAACTACTAATCTAAACTGATAGTTGATGAGGTAGAAAGACTTCCCTATGTTTGACTGGAGTTGATTTGATGATTGCTACTATGTATAAACGGAGAATGAAAGCAGCATTTGCTCTATCTTCTATAGTTATGCTCATTGGTATTTCTGTTTTTTTCATCGATCAGCCTGATTCTTTAAAAGATTGGTTAAATCTTTCCTCAATAGGTATTGTAGGTCTTTTTTTGTTTTTTACCGGAGTTTCAAACCAGATTAAATATAACAAGGTGAAAGATATTCAAATTCATGAGTCAAAAGCTTCCCTCCTTGAGTTGGATCATCTAGTTTTAAAAAAAGATCTTGGTTTTTTTCCTCGTCTCCTACTGTTTGAAAAAAGCGGCCATTTTGTTGGAACGATTAAGCCAATCCGTATTGCTTTTATTTTTTACCCAATGAGCCTGCTGCTTCGTGATTCACTGATCATGGCGCTTCCGATTACTTATGGTGTTTTTTCGAATAAAGGAAATGTGCTGTTTACCTTTAAGAGAAAAGGAATGAAAAAGTCGATTGTAACTGTAAAGAATGTACATGGCCGAAAACTGGGAGAATATGTACAAGAGGATTGGAAAAGTCTAGTCAACATAAAAGGTGAGCTGAGAGATGCTGATGATAAGCTGATTCTCCCTGTTAAGGTTAAGGCCTTTTCTGGTGATTTTACATTAACAGATTCCGAAGGTCGGCAGTGGGCCCGTTTCTACAATGGATATTTCCCTCATGAATTTACGAATATTTTTCGTGATGTGTACAATGATATCGTTGAGCTCTCTGACAACTTGCCTAAACATCATAAAATGATTTTAATTGCAATGATTGGCTTTTTATTTTTGCAGCGCAACCAATAATCTAGCGTTGTTTTGGGAGTTTTCCCGCTACCACTTTACGATTTCTAAATTAACAATAAACTATTTAAAATAGATCCAGTGAACTGCACGAGCTTACTAGTTGATGTGTGTAATAATAAATCCATGCAGGAAAAGATGCTCCTGCATGGATTTTTGGTGCGCCCGGCATGTACATGAACTATAGGGTGTAAGTCCCGAACCCCGAAGACAG
>JAAROH010008171.1_pt1 | contig 13372 bp, 13 predicted proteins | sample 7248631 | NCBI WGS metagenome assembly JAAROH01 (sample SAMN09772309, study PRJNA484901) | compost metagenome | isolation source: Vermicomposting unit | place: India
CTTCATAGAATAAAATCATGATTTTTTAGGTGACATTTTCACAGGTTATTGACACCTGTATTTTTGTGATTACATACATTATATAAAAAATATTGAGAAAAATGAAAATAACTTATATAATACTAAGAAATAATTATACTATTGGCAAGGTGAAGCTATGAAATTAATAGAAATATTGTTGCTTACAGTTGGTATTTCCTTTGATTCCTTTGCTATTATGACTTGTAAAGGAGCAATGCTGCCTAAAATAAATAAGTCTAGATTGATGATAATTGGTCTAATATTTGGAGGATGGCAAGCATTGGTGTTGCTATTAAGCAACTATGTTTTAATGCATTATCTATATGATTTTAACTTCTTTTCTAAATTGATGGGATTCCGCATATTAGTAGAATTTCTTGCTGTTTTTATATTCTGTGGCTTAGGCATATATATGATTGGTAAAGCTTTGAAAGATAAAATTATCTATGAGAGAAGAGAAGAATATTTTCTCTTAAAGGAGATCTTTTTACTTGCTGTAGCAACAAGCATTGATGCATTGCTTGCTGGAATAGGGATGGCTCTTCTAAAGATTAATCTGTTAAACTCCTTAATTCCCATTGTATTTATTAATTTCTTATCGGTAATATTAGGGGTGTATACTGGATATTTTTATGGATATGAACAGAAAACTAAGGCCTATACTGTAGGAGGAGCAATGTTAGTAAGCGCAGGCATTAGGATTCTATTAAAGAAAGTTCTATATGTTATTTAACACCTTGTTCATATACAAGGTGTTTATAATTTTGTAAGATTTAATTTTGTTTTTAGTCTTATATTTGCAAATGGGTAAAACTCTTCTGTTATTTAAAATTTTATTTTTTTGGATTATAATATGATTAAACAGGTGTTTTTGGAGAGATTATTATGGTATATAAGGAGGAGAAGGATACAAAGAAGATCTTGGCTGAAAGCTTTAAAAGGCAGCTGTTAAAACATCCTTTCGAAAAAATAACCATTAAAATGATTACAGATGATGCAGGTGTTATCAGGCCTACCTTTTATAATTACTATAGAGATAAATATGAGGTATTTGAATACATATTAGATGAGGAGCTAATGAGCATTACATATGCCTTGGCTGATAATGGCATGGAAAGAGAAGCTATAAAGATGATATTTACTTATTTTGATAAAAATAGGGCTTTTTATCATGAGGCCTTCAAGGTAGAAGGGCAGAATTCTTTTGTAGAGATACTGTTAAATAAGATAGCCTTATTGTTTGAAAGGATTATAAATAAGCAACACATTGAAATAGAAGACAATTCTAATTTGCTCTCTAAAAAAAACATAGCCAGATACTATTCAGTAGGAATAGTCTATATACTCAAGGAGTGGATGTTGGAAGGCAAATTTAAAGAAGCTGAACCTGATGAAATGTTTGATGCTTACATGTTCATAATAACCCATTCAGCAGAGGGAATTATATAGTATAGGAGGATAATATGTTCAACTTAGTATCATTAATATTTAAATATGTGTTCATATTTATCATATATGTATTCATATTAAGCATAATTAGACTAATATACCTTGATATCAAGGGAATCTATCCAATGGCTGTCAATAATAGTGCTGCATATTTAAAATTGATTAACAGGAAGGATACTTTGCCTTTTAAAGTTAGGGAATATTATCCATTAAATGATGATGTATCCCTTGGTCGTGCTAATAGCAATCAAATAGTCATAAAGGACCCATATATATCCAAAAAGCATTTGAGAATTGTTAAAGACGAGGGCAAATACTATTTAGAAGATTTTAATAGCGCCAATGGAACTTATGTAAATGGAGATAGGGTAATGGATGTTGTAAATTTAAAAAATGGCGATAGAATTACAGTAGGACAAGTGGAGTTTTTATTTGTAAATAAAGAATAGGGGTAATGGTCATGTTTAATAATAGGATAAATTATAGACTTCCAAGAAATATTTTATTTATTTTTGAATTGTTAGCTTTAATGTTGATGTTTTTGTATTATAGAGAGACTTTAAATAAGATTACCTTAATATATAGTCTTGCTTTAATACTGTTAGTGTATTTATCCAATTTCTTCCTATTAAAGATCACTTCAGGAGATAATTTTATATTCTTAATAGTTACCATGTTAGTAAGCATTGGAGTAATCATGATATATAGGATAAATCCAGAATTAGGCTTAAAGCAGATACTATGGATAGGAATGGGCATTGTACTGTTTTTTATAACCTACATACTCTTTAAGCAGATCAAAGGATGGGAAAATTGGCTATGGTTGTATGTTGCTGGGTCCATTATTCTATTTATTTTGACGTTGCTATTAGGTAGAAATGTGAATGGAGCTACAAACTGGATAAAAATAGGGCGCTTAAGCATTCAGCCTTCTGAGATCATTAAGATACTCACTATTTTTCTTATAGCTTCATATTATACAAACCGTGAAAAGTTCAAAGGGATGAAATTTGGTAACTACTATTTGATGGGAATAATATATTTATTTGTCCTATTCTTGTTCTTACAGAAGGATTTAGGCAGTGTCTTAATATTCTTATCAGTTTTCATAGCACTTCAATTTGTTTACGAAGAGGACAGAAAGTTGGTGCTTATCAACTTATCCATATTAGTCGTTTGTGCTGTGGCTGGTTATTACATATTTCCCCATGTACGAAGCAGAGTCCAAACTTGGTTAGATCCTTGGAAGTATATAGATGCAAGAGGATATCAGATAACCCAGTCCCTATTTGCAATAGCTGAGGGAGGCTTCTTTGGAACAGGATTAGGATTAGGATACCCAGAATTCATTCCAGAAGTTGAGACGGATTTTATATTTCCAGCCATTTGTGAAGAGATGGGTATTTTCACTGGTATAGGAATTATAATGCTATTCTTAATACTGGTGTATAGAGGCTTTAAAATTGCTATAAACCAGAGATATAAATTCTATAGAATTGTAGCTTTAGGAATAAGCATATTGTTTGGTATTCAGTCTTTTATCATATTTGGTGGAGTTCTAAACATGATTCCCCTAACAGGAATTACCATACCTTTTGTTAGCTACGGTGGCAGCTCTATGTTGTCCAGTTTCATAGCATTAGGTATACTTCAGGTTGCCTCAGAGGAGTTGGATTTAGATGAAGAATAACAGTATAAATAGAGAGATTAGAAGGATTATAATCGTTTTGGCAGTTATATGTATTTTATTTGTCAGCTTAGTAGTTTATCTAACCTATTTCCAAGTGTTTAAAGCAGAGTCCGTTAAGATGAATAGCTATAACAAAAGGTTGTGGATAAATGAAGAGAAGATATTAAGGGGATCCATAATAGATAGAAATGGAAAGATATTAGCTTATAGCGAAAAAGAAGGGGAAATCTATAAGAGAGTTTACAATTATGGCAATCTATACAGTCACATCATAGGCTATAGCTACAGGGAATATGGGAAATCCGGCTTAGAATTAAAGTATAACAATGAGCTATTGAATATTAGCAAATCTACTGCATTAAATGAGTTAAAGAATATAGTGGCTCCTACAACAGTAGGTAACACTTTAAAGCTTACTATAGATCATCATCTACAGGAATACTCAAGAAGCCTCTTAAAAGGGAAAAAGGGAGCAATAGTTGCTATGGATCCAACTACAGGAGAAATATACTCTATGGTAAGCATGCCAGACTTTAACCCTTCATCCCTAAGGGAAATTTGGTCAGATATTGTAGAAGATGAAAATAGCCCCTTGTTAAATAGGGCTACATCAGGTTTATACCAACCAGGATCTACTTTTAAAGTTGCAACTTCAATAGCTATTATTGAAGCTGGAAAGGCAGGAGAAAGGTATAAATGCGTAGGCACTAAAACCATAGGAGGGGCTTCTTTTAGTTGCTATAACAAGACTGCCCATGGGACTGTAAATTTAAAAGAAGCACTAGTTAAATCTTGTAATTTGTATTTTGCTGAAATGGGAGCGGAGATTGGATTAGACAAATTAGAGGAAGTTGCAGAAAGGTTTTATATGAATAAAGCAATTCCTTTTGATCTTCCAGTAGCAAAATCTTCTTTTCCTAATAGGATTACTATGGATAAAGCTAGCATTGCAGCCGCCAGCATGGGACAGGGAGAAGTCCTAATAACTCCACTGAATATGGCTATGATAGCTTCAACAATAGCCAACAATGGAAGAATGGTAAAACCCATATTAGTCAAAGAGATTATATCTCCTGAAGGGAAAATCGTAGCCATTAATGATACAGAAATCATATCTACTGGAACAGATGTACTTACAGCAAATGAAATAAAAAATATGATGGTAGCAGTAGTTCAAAGAGGAACAGGAAGAAATGCAAGAATAGGTGGAGTAAAAGTTGCAGGAAAGACTGGCACTGCCGAGAACCATACAGGTAAAGACCATGCTTGGTTCATAGGATTTGCTCCAGCAGATGATCCTAAAGTTGCTGTGGCAGTTATTTTAGAAGAAGAAGGGGCTTCAGGCGGAACAGCTGCAGCTCCTATTGCACGGAACATCATATTAGAAGCTTTAAACATTGTAGATTAATGAGGGGAGGCATAAATAATGTCAATGGAAAAAGTGGAGCCAAAGGAAAGAAAGGATATTCCAGTGGAATATACTTGGGACCTTGAATCCATGTATAAAAGCGTAGACGAGTGGAAGAAGGATTTGGATGAAGCCCTATCCATGGCAGAAGATATAGAAAAATACAAAGGAAAAGTAGGAGAATCTGCAAAGAATCTATTAAACGCTTTAAATGATATGGGAGAAGTTTATAGGAAAGTTAGCAATGTCTACACTTATGCCCATATGAAGTTAGATGAGGATACAAGAATTAGCTCATCTCAAGCCCTATTTGATAAGGCCTTTGCAGCTTATGTAAAGGTTCAAGAAAAAACCTCATTTATAATCCCTGAAATACTACAGATCGACGAAAAGACTATGCAAGAATTCTATACTGAAGAAGAAGGGCTAAAGCTATATGAGCATTATTTGAATAACATATTTAGAAAAAGAGAGCATATTCTCTCAGCAGAAATGGAAAATCTATTGGCTCAAATAGGGGAAATTGCCAGCGCTCCTGAAAACATCTACAGCATGTTAAACGATGCAGATTTGAAGTTTCCAACCATAAAAGATGAAAAGGGCAAGGAAATTGAGATAACTCAAGCCAACTTTATACCTCTTATGGAAAGCAAGGATAGAAATGTGAGGAAAGCAGCTTTTGAAAAATTCTATACTACATACAACAGCTTCAAAAACACCTTTGCACAAACTCTAAATGCAAACATTAAAGCTAAGGTTTTTAATGCTAGGGTGAGAAAATATAATTCAGCATTGGAAGCTTCCTTAGATGAAAACAACATTCCAGTTTCTGTTTATGATAATCTGATAAAAGCAGTTCATAATAACTTAGATAGCATGTACAAGTACATGGAAATAAGAAAAAGGGCCTTAGGAGTAGAAGAACTCCATATGTATGATCTCTATACTCCTATTGTGAAGGATGTGGATTTTGATATTCCATATGAAGAGTGTAAAGAAATAATCATTAAAGGCTTACAGCCTCTTAAGGATGAATATATACGGGTTGTAAAAGAAGGATTTAATGAACGCTGGATTGATGTATACGAAAACAAGGGGAAGCGTTCAGGGGCTTATTCTAGCGGCAGCTATGACTCAAAGCCTTTTATATTGACAAATTACCAAAATACTTTAGACAGTGTATTTACTGTTGCCCATGAGATGGGGCATTCTATCCACAGCTACTTTACAAATAAAAATCAACCTTTTGTATATGGCAATTACAGCATTTTCTTAGCAGAAGTGGCTTCTACCTGTAATGAAGCATTATTGCTTAAATATATGCTTGATAATGTGGAAGATGAAAAGAAGAAGCTTTATTTGCTTAACCACTATCTGGAGCAATTTAGAACCACTGTGTTCAGGCAGACCATGTTTGCTGAATTTGAAAAAACTATATATGAACAGGTGGAAAAGGGAGAAGCCCTTACAGCAGATTACCTATGCCATACCTATAAGAAGCTAAATGAAAAATACTATGGACCAAATGTAGTAATTGATGATCTTATTGCTATAGAATGGGCTAGAATACCTCATTTCTACTATAATTTCTATGTATACCAATATGCCACTGGCTTTTCAGCAGCTGTAGCTTTTTCACAGAAGATATTATCCGAAGGAGACAGCGCAGTAGAAAAATATATCAACTTCTTAAAGAGCGGCAGTTCAGATTATCCAATTAATGTACTAAAGGCTGCAGGAGTAGATATGACAACTGAAGAACCCGTCAACAATGCTTTAAGAGTATTTGGTCAATTAGTAGATGAAATGGATAGCTTAATATAATAAAGCAGGTCTTAGACCTGCTTTATGCTTTATTATAGGAATTTGCTCTTTAAGTTGTTCCAATACATATTCTTATCGAAATTCAATCTAGAAATTGTTTTATCAGCTATGGAGAAGTTGATTTTGCTTATATTGTCATACTTCAATTCCATACCATCTACCACTACTAAGATGGAATTTTCATATAGGTATTCTGGTTCTATGGTGATGGCAACATCCCCAGGTATGATTATGCTGTTGAGTAAAGACCTATATACTCTAGAGCTTATAGGAGATAATGGAGTTATCTGTAATGCTTTTATTGAAGGATAGACAATGCTTCCACCGCTTGAAAAATTGTATGCAGTACTTCCTGCAGGAGTGGATACTATTATTCCATCCCCAGAAAACTTTTCTAGATGGTTGCCATTTATGAAAACTTCTAAATGGACCACTTTGGATTTGATTCCTTTTATGACAATTTCATTTACTCCCAATATCTGAAAATATCTATCCCTTGTATATACATTTGCTTTTACCAGGAAAATCTTTTCAACAGTATAATCCCTATTAATGTATTTTTCTATAAATTCATCTATATTTTCAGGGAGTATTTCTTGAAAAAAACCTAAATGGCCTGTGTTAATACCTACAAAGGGGATATTTGGGAAATTATATCTATGTACTGTCCTTAAAAAGGCTCCATCTCCACCAATACATATGTTTAGTTCAGCGTTAGTATCATAATCTATAGGAACATAAAAGCCTTTGGCAGTTAATTTCTCTATGAGCAATTTTGCAGTATTTCTGGAAGTATTATTTTTATTGGAAATAACATTGATGATCCTACTCCTTTTTGAATTCAAGAAATTCTCCTCCAAACTTTTTCTTTTAATAATTTAGCAATTTGGTATAATTATCTATAATAATATTATACACAAATCTATACTTTTTTGGAGGAATATATGAGCCTATTTCAAAATAGTGAGAATGTAATAGTTATAAGAGTAGATGAAGATGGAAAAACACTGGGAAAATATCTACTTGAAAAGGATATATCATCACGGTTACTGAAGAAGATGTTCAAGGAAAAGACTATATATGTTAATGGCCAAAAGGCTAGAAAAAAACAGATTTTAAAATCAGGGGATATAATATCCCTAGTAATAGAGGACGAAGTTGAAAACTCCGTTCCAGAACCTATTGATTTGGATATTATATATGAAGATTACGACATTTTAGTTCTAAACAAGCAGCCGTACATGGTAGTACATCCTACTAGAAGTCACCAACAGAATACCATTTCCAATGGGATAAGCTATTATTTTAAATCCAAAGGTATAAATCGAAAGATACGCTTTGTCAATAGGCTGGATATGAACACATCGGGAATTTTGATTGTAGCAAAGTCTGCCTTTGCTCATCAACAATTGGCATTACAGTTTTTAAGAAATGAAGTTGAAAAGAAATATATTGCAGTAGTAGATGGCGTAGTTGAAAAGGATGAAGATGTTATTGATCTTCCTATAGGAAGGGTAGATAGCTTAGATATAAGAAGAGCGGTTATGGATGATGGAGAACACGCTATAACTAAATATAGAGTTCTGGAAAGATATGATAATGCCACATTGCTGGATGTTCAAATATTTACAGGGAGAACCCATCAAATAAGGGTTCATTTAAACCATATTGGGCATCCCATAATAGGAGATTCTCTATATAATAAGGAAAGTGCAATGATAGGCAGGCAAGCTCTACATTCATATTACATGAAGCTCAAGCTTCCTAGAGATGGGAGGGAAGTTGAATTTAAGGCTCCTATCCCAGAAGACATTAGGAACTTAATTGAATATTTGAAATAGCATAATATAAATTCTTAGTACCTCTGGGTACTAAGAATTATTGTTTTTTTCATTGGGCTTTTTCGATGAATCAAGAGCCTTTATAATATCCAACATTTTCATCATATCCTTTATTCTTTTCTTTTCCTCTTCACTTTTACCTTGAGAAAATTGGTCCATTATTCTCAATAATCCTTCCTTGTCGTTTAGATCTACTGGATTTTCCATAATCAAGCTCATCATGTTCATCATTCTATTGAGCTTATCTATCTTTAATATCATATCTACAGTTTTTCCCATTGCTTTGATCTGATCCTTGCTAAATTCCTTTTCAATTGCGTTTGCTATGTATTTGATGCGTTCCTTGCTATTTTCAACAGGGATGGTTTTCTCAACATAGTTGAATTCACTTATCCTCATATGTTCGTATACTTCATAAAACTTAACAACTTTTTCTGTAATGCCTATGGCCCTGTTTAAGGAATTTAAATAGGCTTCAGGAAAGTAGGGACCTATTTTCTTCAGCAATTTGACCTTTTCTCTAGTTTGCTTGATATCTATATCCAGCGTGAGCTCTTTGTTCATTGGTGGTAATAAGGATTTGTTTTTATTTTCTCTGATCATAAACAGAAGTAGTAACAGAACCAAACTATTCATCTAAAGTCCCCCTACCGTTCATCCATATTATTATATTATGCTGTTTTTATATGAAAGTTGCTAAATTATTAGTAATATATATGGCCATAAACTCATAGATTAAATTAGAAACCATAAGGGGGGATTACTTAATGAACAGAGAAGATAGAATTAAAAAAGCGATGGAAGATATTAAAGATTTTAAGCCTACTGAGGAGCAAATGGAGATAATCAATCAATTAGCAGAAAAGTATTCAGGTAAATCAGAAGAGGATATATTTGTTGAGATAATAAAAATCAACGACAAAATGGAGGCAGAAATGGATCCAGAGGAGTATGAAGCTATATTTGAAAAACTAGAAAGCATTAGACCTTTTCTTGATGATGAACAACAGAATAAGTTGGATAAGATATTGAAAGCTTTAAGGAAAAAATAAATGATGATATTAATGTAAAATTTCTTGGAAACGAGATTCTATTAAATGTGTAAAAAACAGAATCTCGTTTTTATTGTCAAAATTAACAAATAGACAATAGGGGAAGGTAGATGTTATAATTAGTAATAGTATTATGTAAACCAAGGAGGAAATTCCATGAAAACGGACAAAAAAAGGAAGCTTCTACTAGTCTCTGCTTTATTCCTTCTAATCGTTTTAGCAGCTTATATGTTTGTAAACTCCTATAACCATGAAAAACCCAAGAAAATTTCATATACAGCCTTCTTAGAACATGTTAAAAATGGACAAGTATTGGAAATCAGTTTGAACAATTTACCAACAGTAACAGGCAAACTAAAGGATGGAACGGAATTTGTCACTGACAATCCTCGCAGTGAAAATTTCAAAGAGGAGATGCTCTTATACAATGTAAATGTTGTTGAAAGCAGCAATATGGGGTTAATTGACAGAATAATCCCTTTAATATTGATGCTAGGGGCTATAGGTATGGTTGTATACCTAGTAAGAAATGGGTCTAAGCAAGCAGAGAAGGAAATGGAAAATATGGCCAATATTGATGTAGTGGATACCTTATCTAACAAGGTGACCTTCAATGATATTGCAGGGAATGAAGAAGCAAAGGAATCCTTGAAAGAATTAGTGGATTTTATTAAGGAGCCTGAGAAGTATTCTAAATATGGGGCCAGACTTCCCAGAGGGGTTTTATTATATGGCCCTCCAGGAACGGGGAAAACTCTATTAGCTAAGGCTTTAGCCTCTGAAGCTGGAGTACCTTTTTATGCAGCATCAGGTTCTGATTTCGTTCAGGTATATGCTGGATTGGGAGCAAGCAGAATTAGAGGTCTATTTAAAAAGGCAAAACAATCAGGCAAAAGCGTAATATTCATTGACGAAATAGATGCTTTAGGAAAGGCAAGAAAAGGTGGAAATTCTAATTTGGGAAGTGAAGAAGGAGATAGAACTTTAAACGCATTATTAACTGAAATGTCAGGCTTTAAGGAAAACGAAGGGATAATCGTTTTAGCTGCTACCAACAGGATTGATACATTGGATGAAGCTCTGTTAAGACCAGGTCGATTTGATAGACAAATAGAAGTAGGTTTACCAGATAAAAATGGTCGACTAGCAATATTAAAGATTCATAGCAAGAACAAACCCTTATCAGAGGACGTTGATCTAGAAAGGATAGCAAGGGAAACAGTATATTTCAGTGGAGCACAGCTTGAAAATATGATGAATGAAGCTGCAATGATTGCTGCTAGGAATAAAGATAAGCTTATAACTATGGAACATATTGATAAGGCCTTTTTAAATGTATTAGTTGGCGAGGAAAAAAAGGATAGAAGCTATATTTCCCTTAGGGATAAAAAGATTACCGCCTACCATGAAGCTGGACATGCTCTAATAGCAAAGAAGATATCTAAGCATAATAGAGTAACTCGAGTAAGCATAATTCCAAGCACAAAAGGAATGGGAGGATTTAGTTTAAATATACCTCCTGATAGAATTTATCAGAGCAAAAAGGATATAATTGAAAACATAATGATCTCCTTAGGAGGAAGAGCAGCAGAAGAGATCATATTTGGTAAGGATAACATTACAACGGGAGCTTCATCTGATTTGAAGAAGGCAACTGAAATGGTCCTAGCGATGATTGGAACCTATGGAATGGATGATGAATTGGGCTTATTAAGCTATGAGGTAATGGCAAATTCTAATCTATTACCAGGTAGTTCTCTAATAAAAAGAGGGAAAGAAATATTAGATAATTTATACAATAAGACCAAAAACATGCTTATAGAAAATGTTGAATATTTGCATGCCCTAGCTAACAAATTAATGGTAGAAGAATCTTTAGATGAAAAGGAAATAGATGAGGTTATTAATAATATACAAAATGGTATTATGTGTGGTTAATGGTAAAAATTATCCCGTAAAAGTTTTGCTGTTCCTTGCATAATATATTTATAAACGATATAATAGAATTAACAACTCTGCAATGTGCGCCAGTCCGAATAATTCAACCGACGGAGATAATAAGGGAGTTCGGGTTCAGCAGCGTAGAGCAGGCCTCTATAATAAGAGGAAGCTTGAAACTGCTGACAGGGCACCCACCTTGGAGAGAGGCGGGTGTGAATTAGTTCGGAGAGCGGCATTGCGGGGCAAAATCCCTTAGGATTTTATCCTAAGGGATTTTTGTATATAAAAATCAAATTAAGCAATAATAATTTTGTACCGACTTGATTGATGGGTGGTGAGCCAATGGAATTAATATGCCCTCTATGCAATGGGCTTTATACTGTACAATACAACTGCCCAAAATGCAATAACACCATGGAAGATCAAGGAGCAAAAGTAAATTTCTATGACGATTATAGTCCCTACTTGCTAGATGAGATAACCAGTAAAGTTGATGGTGTAAGGGGCGATAGATGTATACATATTTTTCTTTGCCCTAACTGCGGATATGAATCTGAGTATGTAATAGAAAGGAAAGTATTTTAATAATTAGCAAGATGAGAGATAAAAAGTTTTTAAATAAATATTAAGGGTATATTAAAATAAAATTATAACAAAGGGGGAAATAACATTGGCTAAACAGACGGTTTTTGTCAATGAGTTTACCGATGGTATTTTGGATCCTAATAAGCCTATGTTAGGACCTGTTAAAGATGGAGGAACAATTGTAGCCAATACAGCACCAGGTTGTTGGGGGCCTATGATAACTCCACAATTGAAAGGGGGACATGAGGTAACCGTACCAGTTTTTGTTGAAGGTGCAGAAGTAGGGGATGCTGTTGCTATATATATTGAGTCTATTGTTCCAACCTCATCTGTTATAGCTTCTGGAAATGATTTTACCATTGACAAAAACTATAATGGGGACCCATTTGTAGCAGCAAAGTGTCCTAACTGTGGTACAATCAATCCAGCAACTGAACTAGTAGGAATAGGATATGATTCGGTTAGATGTAAAGTATGTAATGCAGACATTTCTCCATTTAAATTTACTAATGGCTATACTATGGCTTTTGATGAAAATAAGCAAGTGGGTATTACTTTAAATAAGGAAGCGGCTTATGAAGCTGCAAAAAATGCTAGAGAAAATATGTGCATACCGGATAATTCAATTCAAAATCCAATAGTAAACTTTGCACCCCATGATATTGTAGGAAGCATTTCAAGACTTAAACCTTTCTTAGGACAATTAGGTACAGTTCCTTCTAAAGCAATGCCAGATTCTCATAATGCAGGTGATTTTGGTTCATTTTTAATTGGAGCTCCTCATGATTATGCATTAACTGAAGAAGAGCTTAAGAAACACAAAACCGATGGGCATATGGATATTAACAAAGTAAGGGAAGGGGCTATATTGATTGCTCCCGTTAAAGTTAAAGGGGCAGGAGTATATATTGGAGATGCTCATGCAATGCAGGGAGATGGAGAAATTGCAGGACATACTGCAGATATTGCTGCAATTGTTACCTTAAAAGTGAAAGTATTAAAAAATTTAAATATAGATGGACCAATTCTTATTCCTCTAGAAGAGGATCTACCTTATCTAGCTAAACCTATAACTGAAAAAGAATACAAAATAGCTAAAGAATTAGCCAAAAAATGGGGAATAGAGAAGCTTGAAAAAACAGCACCCATTTCCTTCATTGGAACAGGTGTTAATTTAAATGAAGCTATAGAAAATGGACTTCAAAGAGCATCAGATGTATTAGGGCTATCTGTACCTGAAGTTATGAATAGAGTAACAATAAATGGTGCTATTGAAATTGGAAGGGCTCCTGGAACTGTAACTGTAACATTTTTAGCTCCAGTGGAATCCCTTAAAAAGGTAGGATTATATGAAATAGTAAAAGAGCACTACGGATTAGATGACCTTGACTAAGCTAATGCTAATGCAGAAAATCCTTAGAAATTTAAAAAGGATTTTCTGCATTTTTTATTAATCAATATGCTTATTTTAAATAAATCAATTTTATTACATAATAAAAAAATAATTACGGTTCTATAATAAATGTTGGGGTGGAAAATAATTTACCCTAACATTTATTTT
>JAAROH010008172.1_pt1 | contig 13336 bp, 12 predicted proteins | sample 7248631 | NCBI WGS metagenome assembly JAAROH01 (sample SAMN09772309, study PRJNA484901) | compost metagenome | isolation source: Vermicomposting unit | place: India
ATCCATTTCAGAGAAACCCTACCCCATTACATTACACAAAATTCTTGACGGTACCGAATGATCTCAGATGGTGTAATATTTATAGTTATTAATGAGCAGTCAACTGCTTTATGAATAAAAGCTATGATTCTTCTTGTATAGTTTTCACCCTTTTTCGATACTGTTTTTCTTTAAAAAATTCAATAGCATCCCTTGTACGATCAATGGATTTAATCGTTTCTTCATATGCTTGAGTAGCTACACACATGAATAATATGTCAATCACATGCAACTGGGCGATTCTCGAGGAAGTAGCTCCGCTTCTAAACACAGCTTCTTTTGAGTATGAAGTATATAGTCTAATATCTGCCTGTTCGGTAACAGGTGAAATCCCATATCTAGTTAAACTAATCGTTTTCACACCTTTTTGTTTTGCTAGTTCTAATAGGTTGGCAACTTCTATTGTTTCTCCTGAAAAAGAAATACCAAATACGACATCATCTTTTTTTGCATTTCCGATCAGCGTAGCTAGCAGATGTGTATCAGTAAATGCTGTTGCATTTTTGTTAATTCTTAAAAACTTTTGTTGTGCGTCTTTGGCAATAATACTCGATGCACCTATACCAAAAAAGTGAATGGTATTTGCTTGAATTAAAGCATCTACCGCTTTTCTAAGCTCGTCCGGATGTAATACCTCTACGGTGTCTCTTAACGTCTGAATGTTGTTATTTGTCATTTTTTGAATAATACTTTCTTGTGTTTCAAATGGTGTGATATCACGATAACCTTCTTCAAATGGCTTTTGTAAATCCCCGGCAATTTTTAACTTAAGCTCTTGAAACCCTTTTAATCCAAGAGATTTACATAAACGAATAACAGCTGCACCACTTGTTGAGCTTCGTTTTCCCAATTCATTAGCAGTGCATGTAATCGCCTCTTTAGGATTTTTGATAATATATTCAGCTATTTTTCTTTCCGAAGGAGGTAAGTTTGGAAGCATTTGTGAAATCATCGAAAGTCCACCCGTAATGGTAGGCAATACCTTCACATCCTTATAAAGTTTTCTTCATAACATGAAATCTGCGAGTTACTTGAAAGCCTGTTTTTTTGTAAAGATGCCCGGCAGAAGACGTTTCACCAGTCCAAAGGAACCAGGCTCCATGTAATCCTTCTGATCGCATTAATTGCAAGCATTCATAAAGAAGTATTTTCCCTAAACCTTTTCCTTGCTGTTCAGGATCTACTCCGAATGGGCCAAATCTTTCAGGAATACCTTCGTATCCCCCATACATACAAAAACCAACAAGTTTCGTTTGATCCCTAGCAATCAATATTCTGTTTAATGGCAATCCTTGGAGAATCCCTTCTCTTATCGCCCTCCCCCAATCTGGATTAAATTTCGTATTGGCAAATTCAATTACTTCATACAGATCTTTGTCTTCAGCCGTGTAGAATTCGTAGCCTTCTGCTTGCCTTTTTGCTTTTAACTCCTTTACTTCAGGAGGTATAGAAAAACCTACTAGGGAACGGTCCATGGCGACCGGAGAATATAATGTTTCAAATCCTAGATGTTTCAAAAATCTATAAGCATCCGGATATGTTTCTTTGTCAATCCCCGGCAAAATATAATTTGGCGCATATGAGGCAAAAAAGACTTGTTTTCTTCCATTTTCAGCCAGAAATTCAAACGCTTGCTGAAACAGGTTCGAACCGACTCCCCTTCTTCTGTAATCGGGATGTACGAAAAAATAAGGAATCCATCCGTTATCAGATTCTAAATCTGTTTGATACATAGGTAATCTTCTTCTAACTGCATAAACACAACCGATAAGATCCTCGTCGTCAAAAGCTAGTTTCATACCTCTCGGATCAAAATTAACATCAAGTAAAACTAGATTTCTGAACCGTGTCTTGGTAATAGGATCAGTTGATAAGCAGTCATTCCATAAGCGAACAATATGCAGTTCGTCACCAGGCTCATAATTTCTGTACTTGATCATGATATCCCTCCTCCATTCATTACACAGATGTTGAACCTAATTCAATTGCCTTACGAACAAAGCCGTCAGCTTTCTGAAGCATTGTTTTCGCCTGTTCGTATCCTACATTCGCCTCAAGCATGACAATGGCCACTTTCACTTCGTTGTTTGCAACTTCTAATACTTTGGATGCTTTTTCATAGGATACGCCTGTCACGTTTTGAATGATAGAAATAGCCCGTTCTTTTAGCTTTTTGTTGCTTATCTGCAAGTCAACCATAAGATTTTCATACACTTTTCCACACTTGATCATCGTTGTCGATGAAATCATGTTTAAGATCATTTTTTGTGCTGTTGCCGCTTTCATCCTTGTTGATCCTGTCAACACTTCGGGACCTACAACTGCTTCAATATTTATGTCCGCGTATTGGCTGATTAAAGAATTTTTATTATTGGATAATGAAATCGTCGAAGCATTCATCTGCTTTGCATATTGAAGTGCACCTATGACATAAGGAGTTCTTCCACTTGCAGCGATTCCGACCACCGTATCTAAAGAAGTTAAATGACGATTCTCTAAATCTCGCGCACCTTGTTCAAAATCGTCCTCTGCACCTTCTACTGCAACCAAGAATGCTTGATCACCGCCTGCCATAACGGCTTGAACGATGTCAGACGGAACACTAAACGTCGGCGGGCATTCGGCTGCATCTATAATACCGATTCGTCCACTGGTGCCCGCACCAACATATAAAAGACGACCTCCATTTTTGATCGATTGATAGGCAACTTCAACTGCCTTTTCAATCTGCGGCAACACTTCTCTCACAGCAGCGGCAACTCGGTGATCCTCGTCATTGATTATCTGTAAAATCTCTAACGTTGACATTTTGTCAATTTCTTTTGTTTTCGCATTTCGCATTTCTGTTGTTAAATCTCTTAAGTTTTTGTCCATTAGACACCATCCTATTAAACTATTAAATTTGCATTCCTTAATGCCACTTATTTATATAAGAGATAAGGTTTCGCTTGTTTATTGAAGATCTCCAGCTCTTGTTCACACTGTTCTAAAAATGTATTGACATTGCCTTTCAAAATCATGGATCTCAGTTCATCTGTCCCAGCTAAAAGATCAAAGAAAAATTTTCCTTCAGCCGTTTCCAAAAACTTAAAGTCATTTGGATACATCTCGAATATTGTTTCTAAAAGAGCAAGTCCTGTTTTAAACGAATTGATTTCTCTCTTTTCAACTACGTGTAGTTGAACCCCGCCGCAAATGTTGTCTTTATATTTTGAATAAGTTGGAACAAATGAAATAGGCCGAGCAAGAACACCTGGTATTTCTTTTTCATTTAACCTTTTTGCTAATTTCGTACCATCGATAAAAGGAGCTCCTGCAAATTCAAACGGTTTAGTCGTTCCTCGTCCTTCTGACACATTTGTTCCTTCTAGAAGACATGTTCCCGGATATAAAACAGCCATATCTAGTCCTGTTGTATTCGGAGATGGAGGTACCCAGAAAAGACCTGTTTCGTCGTAGTACATGTCCCGCTTCCATCCGTCCATTGGAATAACCGTAAGATCACAATTTATTCCAAATTCATAATTAAAAAGCAAAGCAATTTCCCCAATGGTCAGACCATGTCTATTCGGCAGCGGATAAAGGCCTACAAAGGAATTGAACCCTTCTTTTAGAAGGTTTCCTTCAATTCGGTTCCCTGAAATTGGATTCGGACGGTCCAAAACAACGAACTGTTTTCCTTGTTCACTGCATGCTTGCATGACATAGGCCATCGTGTAGATAAACGTGTAGTACCTAGACCCAATATCTTGAAGGTCAAAGAAAATGACATCAATGTCTTTCAACATTTCCGGAGATGGTTTTTTGGACTCTCCATAAAGACTGTATACAGGGAGTTTTGTATACGGGTCAATCGATGAGGCGACTTCTTCTCCTTCCTTAGCGTCCCCGCGAATACCGTGTTCCGGTCCATAAAGTGCGGTTAATTGAATGTTAGGATGTTCAAAAAACAGATCAATTGTAGGTACAAGTTTGGAATTAACCCCTGTTAAATTGGTAACAAGACCTATCCTCATATTGTTATAGCGGTCTACGTATTGTTCCAAAAAAACATCCAAACCTAATTTCACAAATTATTCCTTCTTTCAGAAATTTTTTATAAAACAACAGCACCACTTACTCTTTTAACCCTGTTACGGTAATCCCTTTGATATAGTACTTTTGCAAGAAGAGAAATACGATAAAGATCGGGATAACACTTATCGTCAATGCTGCACAAACTATCGCCCGAGTCATGTTTGGATCTAGATAGGATTGAAGCATTTGAATACCAACAGGCAATGTTGCTAAATCATTATTTACTGTAAAGACAAGCAGTGACCAAATTAACTCGTTCCATTGTCCAATAAATGTAAAAATCGCTAAAGTCGCTAACGCCGGCCTCGTCATCGGTGTAACAATTTGCCAAAAGATTCTAAACTCGGAAGCTCCATCAATTCTTGCAGCATCTATAATCGAGTCTGGTATGTTCATAATAAACTGACGCATAAGAAAGATACCGAAACCGCTTACGGCAAAAGGCAAAATTAGTGCCCAAATTGAAGTAGCTAATCCCCCTTGTCCTCCTTCACCAAAAATATCGTTGCCTCCAACCAAAGGGAAGTGCACCATAATATAAAAGTTTGGAATTAAAAACAAAAACGCTGGGAACATCATGGTAGCTAACGTAAACTTAAAAATAAAGTTTCTCCCAGGAAATTTTAATTTGGTCAAGGCATATCCTGCTAGCGTACTTGTGATTAAGACAAGCAAGGTAACACCAGCAGAGGACAGTATACTATTCATAAAGAGCGTTCCCATGTGCAAACTTTCAAATGCTGTAACATAATTACGAAAACTAAACGATTCAGGAAGAAGTTTATAATCAATATTGCTTAATTCGCTTGGACCTTTAAAAGAAGTAAAAATCATATCCAAAAACGGAAATACCATGGTAATACTTCCTACTATGACAACAAGATAAGAAAACCAGGGAAATTTCTTTTTCATTAATAAGATTCAACTCCTCCCCGTTTAAATATCTTCAGCTGGATGAGAGTAATTAAGAGAATAACTATAAATAAAACGACAGCCATTGCACTGGCAATTCCCCATGAACCATATTTAAACGCCTGGTTATACATTTCTAAGCCTACGACATTAATCGGATCAATTGGAACCCCATACTGCGACATAACTAAAGCTAATGTAAAGGACTGTAATCCTCCAATAAATCCAGTGATTAATACAAACAATATAGATGGTCTTAGTAATGGAACAGTAATATGCCAAAATAATTTAAAAGGTCCTGCGCCATCGATAATTGCCGCTTCATAATAAGATTCCGGGATTCCTTTCAAACCTGCGGTTAATATTAATACTGAACCCCCTATTCCTGACCAGGCAGCAACTACGATGATAGACGTAAGAGCAGTATCCGGATCTGATAAAAAACGGACGGTAGGTAATCCAATCGCATTAAGTAACCCGTTGATTAATCCTCCGTTTGGGTCATACATATATTTCCATACATTTCCGATTGCCACAACTGTCGTTACCATTGGCAAAAAGTATAACGTTCGCCAAAAACCTTCATAACGCAGTCGGGTGATCATATAGGCGACGATTAAAGAAACAACAAAAGACAACACTACCGTTCCAAACGCAAAGTAAAGTGTGTTCGTTAAAATTGGGTGTAAAAATGATGAACCGGGAGAAAAGATTTCTTTATAGTTACTCAAACCGACCCACTTAATTAAACTCAAATCAAAGCCTCCCCACTCTGTAAAACTTAGAAGGAAGGAGAATGCTAAAGGAATAATTAAAAAGATGGCATAAAAGACAAGTATCGGCAAAAGAAATATATATCCCATAAAGGTTTGTCTCGTCTGATTACTGAATGAAAATTTTTTCGGCTTCTTAACTGGCTGAACTACGTTTTTATCTGCCTGTTTTGCTATTTCTGGCACATCGAAACTCCTCACTTTCTTAGGATTCTAAGGGGCCTTAAAAAAGCCCCCTTATTCAATTACTTACCTAATTCTTGGTTAATTAAGGATGTTGCTGAATCAATCGCATCTTTTGCTTGCTTTTTGCCTGACCATACGCTTTCAATTTCTTTTTGAAGAAGGGTTTTAATCTTTTGTCCTTCCAATACATTTGGTTCAGGTACTGCATATTTTAATGCATCAATAAAAGGCTGATTATTCGGTGTTGCTAATTCTTTTTCTAATGCCTTAATATCAGAATTGCGGCTTGGTATAATTCCTTGAGAAACTAAGAAGTTTGATTCAGCTGTTGCACCATTTTCAAGAGATTTCGAATTTAACCATTTAAGGAATTCCCAGGCTTCTTTTTGATGTTGAGAACGGTTGTTGACACCATAGAAAAAGCTGTATGAAACTGTGCCCTGGGACTTACCGTCTGGAGACGGGATTGGCGCCACACCAATATTTTTATAGCGATCCTTCATCGCTGCTTTTAGTGAACCATTCCACCATCCAGCATTGATCGTCATTGCTACTCTTTCAGAAGGAAATGCTTGCAATACATTGATGCTAGGATCAGTAATGCCGTCTTTAATCAATCTTTGTTCAAACTCAAGAGCCTTCAAACCTGCTTCTGAATTTAATGTAACCTTTGTATTATCTTCATTTAGGAATGAACCGCCTGCGGAATGCACTAATGACAGATAAGGATGAACGACTGCTGAATCCCATCCAGATGTTAATCCGAACCCTTCCACTAACACCTTGCCTTTTCCATCACGTTTTGTTATCTTCTTGCTCATGTCATATAACTCGTCCCATGTCTTTGGCGGGTTTGTAAATCCCGCATCAGCTAATAGCTTTTTGTTATAAAAAAGTGCGTATGTTTCCACTTCTGTTGGATAGCCAACAATTTGTCCATTAACTGTTGAACCTTTGATTGCTGAATCCGCATAATTATTTTTTATGTCGTCTAGTACATCTGCAGGCGGTTGGGCTAATACATTACTTTTCGCTAATTGTCCACCCCAAAGTGAATAGACGTGAAGAATATCTGCAATTTGCCCAGATGTTTGTTGTGCCATGATCGTTGGCAATAATTGCGCAAAATCGGCAATTGATTTATGTTTCACTTGAATTTTCGGGTTTTCTTTATTCCATATATCAATATATTTTTTTAATTCTTTTTCTTGCGCAGCTGAATAGTGAGTGAGAAGCGTTAGTTCAACGACTCCCTTTTTATCACTCCCTGTTTTTTTACTTTGACCTGTTGTTTCCGAAATCGAACTACATCCGAACAGACTTGCAGCAAGAACTACAATCAAACATAAAGAAAATACTTTTTTTAACATTGAATTTAATCCTCCTATTTTAGAATTAGATATTCGACTAACTAACTTCCTATTGTCTGCATATCTTTTTTTGATTCTCCCTCCCTTTTTAGAATTTGATATTTAGTTTTATCATTTAATAATCATGCTTTTACCAATCGTTACAGGCAATTTTCCGCTAACCTTCTCAATCCCATATAACGCTTTTACCGCAATGTTTAATGCTGGATAGGTAAATTCATATGTGCAAACATAGACCGGCACATCTGGTAAAAAAGCAAGATCATATGGGCTTCTCATTGCGACAACAATGATATTTTGATTGGTTTTATTTAGTTCTTCTATCAAAGTAATAAGTGGATCACCCGGCAAAACCGTTAAAGTACCTATAATGATGGTGTCGTAATTTTCAGCTTTTACTTTGATTTGCTCAACCTCTTCTTTACATGGGGGATTTAACAGAACTGCAACGTCGGCTGCCGGATGTATTTTTTGTACGATATCCCCCAATGAAAGAGCCGCATATTTTTTGTCTTCAACTTGCATGGTAAACCGATTTTCCGGATAAACAACCAATACACGATGTTCCGAACTACTTGATAGTGGGAGAATGTTGCGTTTATTTTGCAAAATGGTTATCCCCTGACGATAAACATCGTTTGCCAATTGAATATGTTCCTTACAGCCTACAACCTCCGGCACACTCAAATTAGACGCGTTAATCGGTATTTCTTCCCACTTGAGATATTTCTGTTTTAGCTTTTGAACACGTTCATAGGCTTGATCAATCAGCCTTTCATCAATCTCCCCTGATTCAACCGCTTCGATAATGGCGTGAATCGTTTCTTTTTGAAGATGAAAGCTATGTGATACCATGAGAAGATCCACTCCAGCTTTTAGCGCTTCCACTGCTCCCCGGGCCGTACCAATGGTGTTCTTAATAGCGTTCATTTCTAAGCAATCAGTTGTAATAACTCCTTTAAACCCGAGTTTTTTTCTTAAGAGCCCTGTAATCACCTTTTTAGATATCGTTGCAGGTACTCCTTCCGTTTTTTCAATTGCTGGAAAATAAACGTGGGCTGTCATGATCGTATCTGCTCCACCTTGAATTCCATGGATGAAGGGTTTTAATTCCACTTCTTCTAAACGATCCATATTGTGAGAAATCACCGGAAGATCAAAATGCGAATCCGTATCAGTATCTCCATGCCCTGGAAAATGTTTTAATGTAGTAATCACACCCGCATCCTGCATTCCTTTCATTGCGGCTTTTCCAAATTCCGAAACACGTTCCGGTGATTCTCCATATGATCGTATGCCGATAACAGGATTCAAGGGGTTGTTATTGACATCAACAACAGGCGCAAGATTCCAGTTGATTCCTAATGCTTTCAGTTCTTTTCCGGTAGCAACTCCTACATCATAGGCGTTTTGAGGATTATCTGTTGCCCCCAACAACATCGAACCCGGAAAAATGGTTGTACCTTCACCAAGTCTGCGAACGGCTCCGTTTTCTTGATCCATACAGATAAGAAGAGGATATTGGTGACCGGCATGTTTCGCCACATTTTGCAAATTTCTCGTTAAGTTCAGTACATCTTCTGGACACCCTATGTTTCTGCCGAATAAAATCACTCCACCAACATGGTGTTCACGTATTAAATGTGTCATCTCTTCAGAAATTATTGTTCCATCGAAGCCAAAAACCAAGAGCTGACCAACTTTCTCTTGCAAACTCGGTTTTTGCAAATTCATCTCCCCTGTTCATGTTCTGCTTGTAACTCAAAGTAATTCTCCAAGAGTCAAGACCTGCAGTCATCGGGCATTTTTCAAAGCTCAATGCCCGGAATGATGGAGCCTTTTCTAACATTTGCGCCGATTGGGAATTTAAGAGTTTGGGCATATTTTGTTCTATTTACACAACCTCTAACTGTTCCAAGCGCTTTGTAGTAGTCATAATATCTGAAGGAAGACGAATTCATAACGAACCAATATTGAGAAATCGCTTCTAAGTACGTTTCAAACTCATCTGAAACATCAACAAAAATATCAGGTTCATAATCTTGCATGTCTTCCCAGTTTTCGCTATGGAACATTCCCCGTAATGAATGCGGAGGCAATCCATCCAGTTGAAAACCTGGAAGTGCTGCTTTTAGCCAAGCTGCCCGAACAATTTTTGGGCAAACGGCATGATCGGGATGGATGCTTTTTTCCCAATGGGTAATCACATAATCAGGTTTCAATTTTCTAAAGAGTGTTGCAACATGTGTGATCGTTTCATCATCTTCCCTTAATTCAGCATCTTTATAGTCTAACGTGATGGTTTCGACGCCAAGAATAGCTGCGGCTTTTTCTGATTCCGCTATTTTTTGTTTACGATAGTCTTCTACAGAGAGACCCGGTGGATTTCCTTTTTCTCCTGCTGTTAAGTGAAGAAATGTTACTTTATGTCCAGCCTTTGCGTATTTATGGGCAATTGCACCTGCTTGAAGTTCAACGTCACCACAATGTGCGCCAACTAACATAAGATGAATAGGATTTGCCATTAAAAAATTCCCCCTCTTTTTTGTTGTTGTAGTTTGATTTATGAACGAAAGGTAAAATTCTTAATTTCTTTTATTCAGTCAAAATGTGACCTTATTATATTGTGAATTCTTGGACGAATTCGTAATATATCTTCTTTTCGTCCAAAATGTACTCGGTTTGTGAGTAAAATGACATATAATTCAATAGAAGGATCGAACCAAATGCTCGTGCCTGTAAAACCTGTATGTCCATATGATTGATGAGAGAAAAAATCACCACATGATGAATAGGCGGGACTTTGCATAATCCACCCTAGACCACGATACTCTTTATCAAAAGCTGTATAGTTTCGCCTGCTGATGTCAATCGCTTTTTTTGATAAGATTTTCTTGCCCTTGAAGGTTCCATCGTTTTGTATCATCGCCGCAAAATTCGCGAGGTCTTTTACAGTCGAGAAAAGTCCGGCATGACCGCTGATTCCTCCCATGCTTTCCGCATTATCATCATGAACGATGCCCACTTTATAACAATTTCGTTTGCTGTCAAATTCCGTTGCCGCATATCGTTCCGAATGGAATGATGGGTTAAACGATGTTTCGTGCATTTCTAAAGGTTCGAATATCTCCCTTTTGACGTACTCACTAAAAGGTTCATCGGTTATGATTTCAATAATTTTATAAAGTAGAATAAAACCAAGATCGCTGTAAACGACTTTTTTTCCGATCGGTCCTATTAACGTCTCCGTGCAAATGTCCTCGATGATTTCATCAGAGTTAAGAGATTGCAAGTAAAATGGTTTATGAGCAGGCAGTCCGGATGTATGTGTTAATAAATGGAAAATTTCAATATTTTCTTTTCCGTTTTGGCCAAAATCGGGGAGAAAATCAACCACTCGATCATGCAAACTTAATTTTCCTGTTTCTAGCAATTTCAAAATCGCCGGGAGGGTGGCAACCACTTTTGTTAATGAAGCAAGGTCAAATATCGTATCAACGGTCATCGGGGCTTTTTCAGGATTAACAACACGATTACCAACGGCTTCTTGACAAACTACTTCATTTTTATAGGAAACGTGTATAACTGCCCCGGGTATGTGTTCAGCTTTTATCTCTTCTTGAAGATAATCCAGTAATTTATCAATCATTTTCTTAAAATCCTTTCTATAAATAAAGGGAATGAATAAATCTACAATTGTTTACTGTACCTTTGATAGGTTTTCCAAATGTCGAATCCGAGTTTGCTGTAAAAGTCAACAAGAGTTGTCCAATCGATGACTATTCGATTTACACCATATTGTTTTAAAAAGTAAATTCCTGCTTGGACAATTGCTAAACCCAACCCTTTTTTTCGAAAACTGTGTGCAATTCCTAATGGACCAATCCCTCCTAGATCGCCATTGAAAAGAGGTGCCCAATAAACGTTTGCACCAATCATGGGAGAATCCTTTACGTTGATACGGCAAAAGCCAATTATCTCTTTGTCTTTTTCCGCTACTACATATTCTCTGCCTGTTCCGCCATGATCAAAATAATGTACAGTCTCCTGCTCCCATCTTCCGGGGAAATATTTTTTCATAAAAGAAATGATGCGTTCTTTTTCATTTGAGTGTAATAACCTAAATTCAACACCTGGAACCTGTGGCAAATCTTCTTCCTTTTCCCTGCTAAACTCGCGAATTAAATCATATTCCGTACCAGTTTGTATGTAGCCCCTTTTTTCAAACCAATTTTTCACTTCTGAAAATTGTTCCGGGATCCCAGGAAAATAATGAAATGGATCACTACCAAGCGAAATTTTTTTTACCTTATAGTTTTGCAGCGCACTTTCAGCAATCTCCAAAAGGGAATGGCCTATGCCTTTTCTCCTGTAATCCGAATGAACCAAAATTACCTGTATCCATCCTGTTTGATTGGAGAAGTATATGTTGCTTTTGTTTTCTTGACGGACTTTTGAAACAATAAATCCTATAACCTTGCCAGTTTTTTCATCAATCACAATTTTGGATCCTTGCAATAAAATATTTGTATCTTTGAAACTATTTTGTTCAAATAAAGCCACCCTCATAGGAAAGTGATTTCCAAGCTCATCGTTCCAAAGTTCCACCATTTCTTGAATTTTAGCTTTAGTCCAGGGAATTACTTTCATATCAACCTCCACTACCGCCTGTATTATGCCTTTAGGAACGGTAAAATTATGTTTAAATAATGGGGTAGAGTGAAGCTGCTCATTTATTTCGAAAAAGCCTAAGCCGAAATTCCATCTTTTAGGAGCTGTTCTACGAACGCATCATGAACTTGCTTACCGAGGTTTATTAATGCCGCTGCTACAGCTCCACCGACCGGAGCTATTTGAGGCTTTATGAATTGGGCAGAAATAGCATGTTGGGCCAGCTCATTTTGTATCACTGGGATGAATAGATCTGCTCGCCTAAACACTCCCCCTGACAATACAATAGGAACGATTGATTGCTCTTGCCCAAGGACTTCGTTTGAAAATAGCTTTTTTACTAAACAAGAAATGGCATTCCCCATTTTCTTACCTGCATGTAATATAATTTCAAATGCAACTTCATCTCCTTGTTCCGCTGCTTGAAATACCAATTGGCTTAAAGGCGATATGACTTTTGTTGCCATTCCCTTTTCATAAATATAACTAATTAATTCAGGTGGAGACCTTAGATTAAAATGTTGTAATACCAACTGTGTGAGAGTCGTCTTTTTTGAACAATTATCATATGCATCAAAGACTGCTTTTAATGCATCTCTTCCAAGGGCATAACCACTTCCAGCATCATCAAGAAGATAACCCCATCCTCCCACACGACCTCGAACCCCTTGATCATTTATTCCAAATGTTATTGATCCTGTTCCTGCTATTTGGACAATGCCTGATTTCCCTAAAGTACCTGAAAAAAGCGCATTTACAGCGTCATTATCAACATTTATTTGAACGTTTTTTGGAAAAAAGCTGCACATTGTTTTGTATAAAAAAAGGTGTGCAACTTTATTATCGGCACCTGACATACCGGCAAAAACAGAAGACAAATTATTAAAAGCGTCTACATTTTGTCTTTTTAAAGAAGTGATTAAATTCCTTAAATTCTCTTCAACCTCTTCTTTATTGACATTGTTCGGATTTGTAGCTCCTACCGTTTCAGAAGCAAACACTCTTCCATTTAAATCAGTGATAATACCTGTAGTTTTCGTTCCTCCTCCGTCAATACCTAAAACGTACATGATATAATCCTCCGTTTCGGATAGATAATTATAAAATTTTTGGATATTCCATATTTTCAAAATATTTTGTTGAATTTATTGTACTTGTTTTGTTGAATTTATTGTACTTGATTTAAAATATAATTTCAATATCTTTTTTTATTTTTGGAATTTAATTTTAGAAACTGTTACCAAAAAATCAAGGGTACCGTCAAGAATTTTGTGTAATGTAAGATAGATAGGGTATCTCTGAAATGGA
>JAAROH010008173.1_pt1 | contig 13327 bp, 9 predicted proteins | sample 7248631 | NCBI WGS metagenome assembly JAAROH01 (sample SAMN09772309, study PRJNA484901) | compost metagenome | isolation source: Vermicomposting unit | place: India
GTCTCTTTAGGAATGTACTTAGAATTTCAATCCACGCACCCATGAAGAGTGCGACCCAGTCTTGTTCGCTGACTTCTTATCACATCATATTTCAATCCACGCACCCATGAAGAGTGCGACATCGTCATCGAGCAGCACTTGACCCGTTCTAGCATTTCAATCCACGCACCCATGAAGAGTGCGACTGCATATAACCCTAAGCTTTCAAGCAAAAATACAATTTCAATCCACGCACCCATGAAGAGTGCGACGCGTTACAAGATGACGGCACCATGCTTTGCGAAATTTCAATCCACGCACCCATGAAGAGTGCGACTCTATAGAGAGAATTTTGTATTCGACTCAAAAATTTCAATCCACGCACCCATGAAGAGTGCGACTGTAGCGTCAACTCTTCCTTTTAAATCAATAAAGATTTCAATCCACGCACCCATGAAGAGTGCGACTCGAGGTTGACTGTCCATTGTGTGATGGTGATGGTATTTCAATCCACGCACCCATGAAGAGTGCGACGTTTGATGCTGAAGTATTGTACAATGAAAGAGTCATTTCAATCCACGCACCCATGAAGAGTGCGACGAGCTGTTAAGTAAATATGAAGACTTAGAAGAAGTATTTCAATCCACGCACCCATGAAGAGTGCGACGCCTCAAGTCTATAAGACTCTTCTCTTGATGTTGTCATTTCAATCCACGCACCCATGAAGAGTGCGACCGAGGATTGACAACAATTCGTTGCCTAAATAAAAATTTCAATCCACGCACCCATGAAGAGTGCGACAACTCGCGGCAATTGTTGCTCGGAAATTAAATAAATTTCAATCCACGCACCCATGAAGAGTGCGACGCCAAGGATTCGAGTATATGACAAACAAAAAAGCAATTTCAATCCACGCACCCATGAAGAGTGCGACAGTTCAAACAAATGTTCTACATCGTTTTTTGTCTGTATTTCAATCCACGCACCCATGAAGAGTGCGACCTAAATTAGTTGTGTTTTTTGTATGCCAACAAATCTATTTCAATCCACGCACCCATGAAGAGTGCGACGTTAAAGTCCGGAAAATATAAGTTTGCAATAACGATTTCAATCCACGCACCCATGAAGAGTGCGACGGTGACTTTATATCAACATGCCGGACATGGAATATTTCAATCCACGCACCCATGAAGAGTGCGACGGAATTACGCAAGTTAGCAAGAAGTGAAAAATATATTTCAATCCACGCACCCATGAAGAGTGCGACAATCATGACCAGATGGCACACGAAAGACTTAGCCGATTTCAATCCACGCACCCATGAAGAGTGCGACCTAGTTATTGCCGATATACCGTACAACCTTGGCCATTTCAATCCACGCACCCATGAAGAGTGCGACGTTGGTGTGGTTGGAACGATTCTGTCAACCGCATGGATTTCAATCCACGCACCCATGAAGAGTGCGACTTGACTGACAACTTAGTAAGTAATATCCAACCTATTTCAATCCACGCACCCATGAAGAGTGCGACACTGACGACGAAAAAGTATTATCATCCGAGAACATTTCAATCCACGCACCCATGAAGAGTGCGACATTGGCTAGCGCCGGAGTTGCTTGCGGAATAATGAATTTCAATCCACGCACCCATGAAGAGTGCGACCGTTTAGGGCGTATGCATGGCGTTTGATGTGCATGTATTTCAATCCACGCACCCATGAAGAGTGCGACAATTTATGACGTAATTTTTTCAAGCCGTAAAAAAATTTCAATCCACGCACCCATGAAGAGTGCGACGTCTGTAAATCAACAAATCTCGCAGCTTGACGCAATTTCAATCCACGCACCCATGAAGAGTGCGACGAATGTTATCGTCCCAAACGACATGATTCTGGGAATTTCAATCCACGCACCCATGAAGAGTGCGACCTTGTTGATAAAAATGAGACTATCGACCAGTACCATTTCAATCCACGCACCCATGAAGAGTGCGACAACACCACATGTATTTTTTTATTTGTCGCAACCGAATTTCAATCCACGCACCCATGAAGAGTGCGACAAGCTTTTGAATTTCCATAGCGCCAATAACATCCTATTTCAATCCACGCACCCATGAAGAGTGCGACGTAAAGTACAGCATAGCATTAGCTTTTTCTAAATCATTTCAATCCACGCACCCATGAAGAGTGCGACTTATCTCTGATTGTGACGTTGAGTATCAATTTAATATTTCAATCCACGCACCCATGAAGAGTGCGACAGGTTTTGATTCTCCTTTCTCCCACCTATAAATAATTTCAATCCACGCACCCATGAAGAGTGCGACAGTAGACGTCGACTTGTCAGACGTTTTCGCAGTCATTTCAATCCACGCACCCATGAAGAGTGCGACGTCGATATAAATGACGCAAATGCTCCGACTACAATTTCAATCCACGCACCCATGAAGAGTGCGACGGATAGACATAAAACATTGTCCAGTTTTACGATTATTTCAATCCACGCACCCATGAAGAGTGCGACAGTAGAGTTACCAAATGATTTTAAACCACAGGGATTTCAATCCACGCACCCATGAAGAGTGCGACTGCCCGGTTTTGTTTCGGCACAACTTTCGTTTACCATTTCAATCCACGCACCCATGAAGAGTGCGACTTTTATCATCCTTACAAAGATCTATAAACGATTTATTTCAATCCACGCACCCATGAAGAGTGCGACACGGGCAAGACGCTATCATTTACGACTACTTATGTATTTCAATCCACGCACCCATGAAGAGTGCGACTCGAGGCTATCCGGGGATTAAACGTTACATGGATATTTCAATCCACGCACCCATGAAGAGTGCGACCTTCTCTAGTTCGCGTTCAATTGTCACCTTGACAATTTCAATCCACGCACCCATGAAGAGTGCGACTCAACCATGTTTTCTTTTTTGCCTAGGCACTTTAATTTCAATCCACGCACCCATGAAGAGTGCGACTGAACGTCAGTAACTCGACGAAGCTAATTCGGCTATTTCAATCCACGCACCCATGAAGAGTGCGACTCGTTACTTTACCCAAACGCCGAAGTTATCGAAGGATTTCAATCCACGCACCCATGAAGAGTGCGACTGTAGAGCGAATTGACGCGGACGTCGAACGATTATTTCAATCCACGCACCCATGAAGAGTGCGACGGCAAAGCGACTTTTAGTGGTACTTCATTAAACGATTTCAATCCACGCACCCATGAAGAGTGCGACGGCGCGTTAGCGAGAGACAAGCACGGTGATGAGGCATTTCAATCCACGCACCCATGAAGAGTGCGACTAAGCGAGCTGGCGCGGAGCGTGAGAAAATTGGCATTTCAATCCACGCACCCATGAAGAGTGCGACTTGGACGCTTGGCTTTATGGAGAATACGCCAAAGCATTTCAATCCACGCACCCATGAAGAGTGCGACTTGTAGCCTTATTCTTAACACGCCAAATGGCATAGATTTCAATCCACGCACCCATGAAGAGTGCGACAAAAGGCAAAAAGCAAAAAGAAGTATTGAAAAAAATTTCAATCCACGCACCCATGAAGAGTGCGACTTAAAAGCAATGCACAAAAGGGTTTATTTCAAGCAATTTCAATCCACGCACCCATGAAGAGTGCGACATTAGTTTTCAACAATTAAAAACAATCATGAAAATTTCAATCCACGCACCCATGAAGAGTGCGACACTCTTGTCGTCGTTTGGTGTACAAGCCCTGATGATTTCAATCCACGCACCCATGAAGAGTGCGACAAAGAAAAAATAAAAATGATTAAAAAGGAGAAATATTTCAATCCACGCACCCATGAAGAGTGCGACATTACCTCTTAACGAGGAGACATTGGGAGCAATCGATTTCAATCCACGCACCCATGAAGAGTGCGACGTTGGGATGATGTAGCAATACAATGCAATATGCATCATTTCAATCCACGCACCCATGAAGAGTGCGACAAACTTGGGTAAAATTACTGATTGGTTGAGTGAATTTCAATCCACGCACCCATGAAGAGTGCGACACGAATAACATCTCAAAAACAACTGATTGCAGGGAAAATTTCAATCCACGCACCCATGAAGAGTGCGACAATCGAGGTTTACGAGCCGCAAATTACCGCGGAAATTTCAATCCACGCACCCATGAAGAGTGCGACGCCATTTCTGCCTTCATTTCTTTGTCTTTGTTCATTTCAATCCACGCACCCATGAAGAGTGCGACCCGGAACAACCGGTAACGGTTATGACGTGATAAATATTTCAATCCACGCACCCATGAAGAGTGCGACCATGTTGCTTTGCAGTAAGTGCCATCCAATCGTTATTTCAATCCACGCACCCATGAAGAGTGCGACAGTCACCTTCGAATCTTCCGCCAGTTTTGATGTTATTTCAATCCACGCACCCATGAAGAGTGCGACGCGGACAAAGAATCACTTCCATCCGAAAGTTATGTATTTCAATCCACGCACCCATGAAGAGTGCGACAAAATAGCCACCCTAGAAATTCAACTAGCGAATATTTCAATCCACGCACCCATGAAGAGTGCGACAACCGGACATTGATTTTATTGACGTGAGCCATTGATTTCAATCCACGCACCCATGAAGAGTGCGACTCAAGAAAACGGTCGTTGGCAATGGCAAAGCGATTTCAATCCACGCACCCATGAAGAGTGCGACCTGACCGGTTATAAAGGAGAGTTCGTGACCGACGACATTTCAATCCACGCACCCATGAAGAGTGCGACAGCGATTTTGTGCCAAATTGACCCAAAATATACAGAAAAACCGCTATTTTCTTTAGTTAACTAAAGAACATTTAAGTAAATGAGCAAATAAATGGTAAAAAATGGTAAAAAATTTGGTGCGAAACCCTTAGGAAAATTATGTGTACTTTACATTCGCACTAAACAATTAATGTTCCCTCCATATCAATTGAAGGTTTTATTCCGATATGCTCAACCTTATTTTTATAATTATTTCCCAATTTATAAAATCGAAGACTATCTTTTTCTTTATCTATAACACTCTCAAGTTCAAATTTTAATGTAGTATATTGAGTAGCGTCAACTACACATTCGAAAACTGAATTTTGTACACGTTGTCCATAATTTTGACATATTTTTGAAACTCTCCGTAATCTCTTTTGTCCTGAAGTACTAACCGTATTAACATCATATGTTATTAATACGAGCAATCTCTCACCTACTTCCAGAAAAATGGCGGATATTCATCTAAATCAGAACGTAAAAAACGTGCTAATAATAAAGCTTGAACATGAGGAACGAGCCCCCATGATATCTTTTCTCCTAAAAATGGATGTGTGATCTTTTCCTGCTTCCTGCTTTGCCATGATTTGAGAAACTTCTTCCTCGCCTCATCAGTCATCACAACCGCTCCATTTTCCTTTTTATAAAAATCATCACGATTTACAACCTTTGTATTAATTAATGACAGAACGAATCTATCCGCATACACACCCCGCAACTCTTCCATCACATCAAGCGCTAAAGAAACTCTTCCCGGTCGGTCCCTATGTAAAAAGCCTACGTATGCATCTAGCCCGACTCCTTCCAAAGCAGATGCGGTGTCATTCGCTAATAGTGTATAAGCAAACGATAACATCGCATTAACATTATCCGTTGGCGGTCTGCGGTTTCTGGAATGGAAATAAAAATCCTCCTTTTGCTGTAGTATCAATTGATTGAAAAGCTTGTTATAACATGTAGCTGCTTGACCTTCCAACCCTCTTAATCTTTCTAAATCCTCACATTGTCTAACATCTTGGATAATCGTTGATAGATTACTGGAAGCTTCCTTAAATTTTGCAACATCAATTCGCAACGGATAATCTCTTGTTGCCCTTTCAAGAATCCATTTATTATTGAAAATCTTACCAACAATAAAATTACGGGCTATTTTTGCAGAAGCTTGTTCATCATCAGACACCCGATACTGTTTTTTTCTTAAAACAACATTACCCCTGCTCTCTCCTGTAACTCTTGCTAAAAATCTGCCATTCATCGTTAAAAAAACAATAGAAATGTTTCTTTCCGCACAGTATCCCATTAAAGCAGGACTTGCCCCAGTATATCCAAAAGCTACTATGGATTCTAAATTATGCAGTGGGAATCTACCTAACTTTTCTTGTTCTTTTAACAAAATAATATTGTCTCCATCTAGGGCCAAATAAACATCTGGTTGTGTAACAAACAGTGTATTTAACAACTTTTTCATTCATTTATCATCCCATCAATATAACTTTTGACCGAACGTTTCGTCATTAAATTAGGTAAACAAACATTTTGGAGAGAACAGCTTTTGCAAAACTTTCCCGTTTTCACTTTTGGTGTATGTTTTCTTTTATAATAATCCTGCATTTCGGTAACAATCAAGCGCACTTTATCTTTATATTCATTGGTTAGTGGAATTTCAACCCTATGTCTTATCTCATTGTAATATAAGAATCCCAACGTAATTTCGCAAGCAAACATTTCTTCTAAACAAATTGTTTGTGCGGTTAACTGTAAGATATCGGATTCATCTTTTTTTGGTTTACCCCGTTTATACTCAACAGGGTAAACCATGAATTTGCCTTCTTCACCAAAAATCGTTATTCCATTTTTGTCCTTGATAAATTCGACTACATCACAAACGCCAGTTATTCTAAGTTCATTCGATTTCACAGGCATTGCACGAACAATTAACTTTTCTCCTCGTTTTTCCCTAGTAAAAGGGTTGTCCGCATTCCGATGTAGATGCTGACCTTCAATTGTTTTTACGTTTTCCTCCCATTGTTGTTCAATATGAATTAATGCCCATTGTCTTTTACAAAATTGAAAATGTTGAATACCAGATAACATAAGATATTCATCTTCATCATTATAGGCCATCAATAACCTCAACCTTTAAGCCATCTAACTCATGTAATTTTATTTCATAATCATCAATTGATTTTGGTTCTTCTACTTTATGGTTAATTTCCAAAGAACGATGAACTTTTGCTGATGAATACTGACCCAATTTCGAGTTATGTTCCCACCAATAGACTTTATGAACTTCCATACTTCCTTCTGGCCTTGCCGATGAAGCATCGTTTTCGAATAAAGTAACTAGTGCCTGCTTAATCTTTTCTGCATCCTCATTTGTAAAACCTGTTTTTTCAGCTAATTGCGTATTAATGCTTCCGTAAAATACATACACACCAAAATCAACACGGTGCTTCATTCCCATCGTATCTGATCCTTTTTCTTTACCGGGTTCTGAATTTACACTTTTAGTAATTTGAGTACTGACAATATCGATCGGGTCAATACTTGTTGCAGTATGAATAGAAACAGGCCCTCTAACACCTACTGAAACGCCTGAACCACTGCCAGAACTTTTAAAGGCAAAAACTTGACCAAAACTTCTAACATCGATCCACTCTTTGCAGGCAATTTGAGCAAATTCTTCACTTGAACTGTTTTTTGACTTTAATATTTTTTGTAAATCAGAGTTGGCCTCAGCCCGTTCTCTTAAACTTTTATATCCATCGGTGTTCTTATCATTGGATTGAACAAAAATTGGTTCACCCATATCTTGTAGCCGATTTCTTATTTTTCTCTTAATGGCAACATCAGAAATTTCCCCACGTCCGTCATAATTTTGCCTAGGACGATTACCGTTAAGTGGGTCCCCGTTCGGATTCGCTTTTGTTACTGATAAAATAACGGCAAAATCAATTTTATGGTCTAATGTACTCATTCTTGATTCTCTCCTTCATTTGTATTTTTTTCGTGCTTTTGATACAATTCATGTCTTTGACTATAAAAACCTAATAAATATTTACCCGAAAGCGGCTTATTATTGAAATCTTCTAGATTAATTCTTGAAGCAACTTCATCTATTAACATGGAAAAATATTGACCTTTTTTACCAAGACGCATTTGATAAGGTTGCAAGCTTGCTTGAATTGTTTTCCAAGTTCTTTCTGGGTGTTTAGAAAAAGAATTCATAAATCGAATTGCATTTGTAGAACGGTTTTCATCCGGACCAAGAGCTGATCTTTCAAGGACATCGGCAATAGCCAATAATCTACCGAATAAGTAATCACGGTCATTGTTTTCTTTATCTAAGGACACAGTATATCCCTCCTTTTTATTAATGAGTGCACAAGCAATACTGAGTGTTTTCTCCCACTCCCATCTTTCCATTCCAACTGGGTTCGATGCTCGGTAAAAAGCACTTTTCGTAATATCCTCGGGAATCTCCCTTTGATCGATAATGCAAGGAAGAATCCGCTCCATTAGTCCTTTCACCACTTTATCACTAGCAGTTGGGCCATAAGCAGCAAAAGCAATATCTTTCGTTGCAGGTGTACCTATAAAAGTAACCCTCTTTCCATCCCCATCTTTCCTATATGTATGGCGCCACACACAAGTAGAGTGCCAATTTATAAGACGATTTAAATACTCTTCTTTATTCAAATTCCGATAATAAAGTACAGCCAACCGACCTGTCGTAGCGGAGTCCAGTATCATAATGTTGACATTGGATTTTATCGATAAATTATTTGTGTATCCTTCAATCGCTTTTGCAAATTCAGTAGCAAATTCTTTGTTCGTATAAGAGATTCTTTCCGTTTTTTCGGGTGTCTCTCTTAAAAAGTCTAGGGAATACAGGTCATAAGTATCATCTGTTGTGTTTGGAACATTCAAATCATCATTTCCCCATACAAGAAAAACGCGATTATCAATGGTTTTACCTTGGCGATTAATTAACCACTTTAAGGCATTATGAGCTTTCTGTGATACCTCATAACTAATCGTTGCTACTTGTTTACTATCCGTAAATCGCCCTCGAAAAGTAAATCCGCTTTTATCATTTGCAGAAATGAGTTTTGCTTTATCCCCTGAATTCCGAATCTTATTTGCATGTTTCTCGGTAAAAGGTTTATTTTTCCCGGTAACATAGCAGTAATCATTATCACTTAGTTTTCCATTATAGTAGTTAATAAAGGATTCATACATTTCTTTATCCTTCCATACACTTGTTAAAACCTTTGTAGACGAATAAACGTTAAATCGAACAAATGCACTTGTTTGTTCACCTGCCACTACGGAAAAAATCTTTGGTTTTTCACCATATAATGCTTCATACTTTTTATCCCATTTCTTTATAAGTTTTCCGTCTTCATCCAAGTAAAGAATTCCTTCATTAACTAAATCCCTAATTAATTGCCCTTTTTTTAGATATGTGTAGATACTTTTTACTTTTGGAACAGCAAAAGGCGACACAGCCCACTCTTCTAATTGTTTAATATAATTATTAAATGGCTCTTTTTGTTTTCCTCCAAATGAGGTAAAATCTCCTGCAACATAACTTAATTTATCATGTAAAGGATATGGAGGTGCTTTTATCCCAGAACGACTTGCAGAATCCTCGGTACAAGGTATCACGGTTATTGCGTCTGCACCATCAACAATTGAAGCAGAATGAAACTCACCGTCTTCTGTTATTTGTACTTCAATGTGTGCGGTTTGTGTCGTATGCGATATAGGCAGCAATGTAAATTCATTTCCATTATGCTTAAACTCAATTTTTCCTACTTGGTCAACATTTGACTCATAGGTTTCATATAAATTCAATAACCAGCTCAATTATTCCCTCCCCCCTTCAAGTTCTTCATATAAGCGTTCAACTGACTCCATATTCTTCTCATCAAAATGTTTCGCTTTCATATCTGCAATCGGGCGTACTTGTGTGCATTGATCAGGTCGAATAAACGAAATAACACCATTTTTCATTACCGGGTTCCAAAGCCGAATTTCCATTTGGTCTTTCCCTGTTTCATCCGGATAATTTATCCCGTGCACCATTGTTCCAAAATGAATTTCTTCAATACCATCGTAGGCGCTTTCTCCCTCTCCAAAAACACATGGCTCAACATACCCTTGACATTCTCTTGTTCCTAAAAAAATATCTCTACGTCCACCTGATTTTAATGAACGCTTCAGGATATTGTGATGCTTATGTTCGTTTCGATCAAAGGCTAAATCCGGACGATGTGGGTTAAAAATAAAATGAGCTCTTACTTGATAACATACATCTTTAAGATATGTATAGTTAGCAAGTGTATTTCCACCGCCATATTCAATCGGACGAATGCCCTTCGACTCCATCCGAATTGGATTCATCACTCGAACTTCATCAATTACATATAAAATCGTTGGTTTCCAATACACGCTTTCTAATATCCCTTTTATTGCTTGGTATGTTGGTATTTGATAACTTAACTTTTCCCCTCCCATTTTCGTTAGTGGATCAGTAAACAAAGCATAATCTCCATAAACCTTAAATTCAACTGAGTTTCTCAAAAAATTCACCCCTTTCAGTTTTTATATATATTTATAAGATTCCCACCCAAAAATGATGTCACGCTAAACATTAGTTTGCAAATAGTTAACGTGGCACAAAACATTTGAATCTTGAGAAGGGAGTTTTTTACAAATTTAACCTTTTGGATAGGAATCATAATTATAATATAACTCCAACTCTCTAAAAAAGTCAATAAATAATATAATATATGAACACTTACTTCTTTCATTTTTATATGTTATAATAAATTGTCGCTTTTTCACCCTAGAAAAGAAAAGGCGTGGATTGAAAAATATATTATATTATTTGGGAACCTATCTGAAAACGATAGGTTCTTATACAATAAGATCATTAAGCGAACTATCATTATTCACATTGATGCCAAACTTATTACTATATGCACCTTCAGTAACCGCATAAATTTTCCCGTCAAAAAGTGATACAATTCCATTATTTTTAGCTAATTGTTCAAATTCTTGACTATAAAGGTTAACTGTATATTGCTGGGCTTGTTTTAATAATTTTGTTAAGTCATCAATTGATCCATTTCCAGTAAGTTCTGTAATAATATCCTCGCCTCGACCATATGGAACAATAACGGATGTCGTTCGATTTTCGATGACTTCAAAATATTCTGCAGCTGTTTTATAACTATTTACTAAGTAAAGTGGAAGATCGTCCCCATATTTACTACGGAATCCTTGACAGTATGTGGAATTTGCCTTTTTAACAGTCAGTAATTCCACCAAATTTTTTCCTAATTTTGGTATATAATAATTAAGATTCGATTCTAACTCATTATAAAACTCTCTGAAATATTTCTTCATTGCTTCAGTGGTTAAGATACTTCCTCCATGTAATTGAGGATTATTTTTAATATCTTTTAAAATACGTGCTGAAACCTTCTTGCCAACCTTTATTTCTTTTAACTTATCAAGATTTTCTTCCATATGGTCAATCACATATACATAACCTAGATCTTTTTTACTGTGACGATTACATCTTCCAGCTGCCTGAGCAATAGAATCCAGTCCGGCTAATGAACGAATCACACAATCAAAACTAATATCAACCCCTGCCTCAATAAGTTGGGTGCTTACACAAATCAATTTTTCCTCATTATCCAGCTTTTCTCTAATTTCATCCAATATTTCTTTCCGATGAGCCGCACACATAGACGTACTTAAGTGATAAACCGGTATGGACGTTTCTTCTTTTAAAAGTTCATATAGCTTTTTCACAACAGATTTTGTATTCAATACGACCATTATGTTTTGTACTTCATCCAATTTCATTTGAATAAAATTGCAAAGTTTATTCGTATCAAATTTTTCATCTGTAGCTCTATCAATAATTTCCACTCTTTTAAAAGCATCAATTACCTCATCTAAATTCTTTATTATTTCAGCATCCTTATTTATGGATAACTTGTTTTCTACAAAATCAAGAGCCGGTTGGGTAGCTGTACACAGAATCATGCTTGAATGGCAGTAATTATTCAAAAAATTAACTGCCTTGTTAAATAATGAAATACAATATACGGGAACCTTTTGTACTTCATCAAAGATAATAACTGCTTCACTTAAATTATGTAATCTCCGGATATTTCGACTTCCGTAAGCATAAAAGGTGTTTAAAAATTGGACCATTGTTGTAAAAATGATTGGAGAATCCCAATTATCTTTTGCCAATTTTAATTTCTGTTGGATACTCATGATTCCGTCTTGGCATTCATCATCCTCATTATCCTCGATCACGTTCGAATGATGTTCTAAAATATTTTCATTATCGTCTAATATTTCTCTGACTTCAGCTGCATTTTGCTCAATGATTGTCGTATAAGGAACAACATAAATAATTCTTTTTTTCTTGTATTTTATTGCATGTTTAAGTGCATATCTTAAACTGGCCAGTGTTTTTCCGCCGCCTGTCGGGATTGATAGTGTATATATTCCTGAAGGTTGAAGTGCAAAGGCTTCACATTGCTCTGACATCTCTTGCCTTAACCGGTTAATCGGTTTGGCTGCATTACCATCTTTTTTAAAGGAATCAATCTTATCCATAAGTTTTTTATAGTAGTTTTCAAACAGATGAACTTGATCAATTTCGTTCTCGATGGATCGATCTTCCTCAAACATTCTCGTATTTGTCCGATCGGCATCAATTAATGCACTAAAGACAAATTTTGTTAAAAACATAACATTATTTTCAATGCCTTCTGAAGGATGCTTTTTTAGAAATTCTTGTAATTCGATGGTGGCCTCATGAACATATTGATTAAAATCAATTTCAGATATGACCTTTTGAAAGAAGTTCTGTTTTGTCGTTTCATAGTTATTTAGTTCTTTATCCCTGACTCTTTTTAAATAATTTGATTCTAATTCGGGACTTAAAAAATCCTGTAAGTAAGAATGATGCGAGATAATGGCATTGCCGACAACCTCTGCAAGAATACTTTCAATAGGTTTTTTGTGATTATGGAATTGCTCGAATAACAATTTACCTCCTGCTGTTGAATGGTCAACACTCCCACGTTTCGGAGGGGAGAAAGGATTATTTACCGCTTCCAAAATATACTCTTTAAATTCATCCGAATATTTCCCTAAATCATGAAGCATTGCAGCTAAACCAGTAATATGTTTAATTCCAATTTTTGCTCCGTAAGCTTCGGCTAATTCTTTTGCTTCTAAAAGGTGTTGTTCAACTGTTTGAATCTTTTTATCACTTTCTCGTATATGTGCAATAGAGTCCAATTTATCAACCCCTAGTTTAAAAATAATCACTATTATTATACTACTTTTTTCCTATTTATTTAAGCATTTTCATTATTTTTTCAAAATATTTATATGGTTACCATCCAAAGAGTCCATTTTTCCAAAATATTAAGCTTTGTGCAGCATTAAAGTAAGCCCCCATTCAAACAACGCATATAAATCAACAGCACCTCTTGTTAAAA
>JAAROH010008174.1_pt1 | contig 13312 bp, 14 predicted proteins | sample 7248631 | NCBI WGS metagenome assembly JAAROH01 (sample SAMN09772309, study PRJNA484901) | compost metagenome | isolation source: Vermicomposting unit | place: India
ACTGGGACATCGCTTCGGCGTGGAATACGAAGATCCTTCAATCCTATGTGCACCATCGTTATGGCATCTCCATTTCCCGCGAAGCCTTGCGAAAACTCTTGCATCGAACAGGGCCTTCTTGGGCCCGGCCGACCTACACGTTGGCAAAAGGAGACCCGGACCAGCAAAAAAACTTCGAGAGACAAATGTATTTGATAAAAAACGTAATCGGTCCGGATTCCGTCCCGTTGTACATAGATGAAACGCCTATCCGGTCATATCATGTGCTGCGTACCACATGGTCAGAGGTTGGCCATCCAAAGCAAGTGCCAAAGTGCGGCCATCATGCCCACGTATCGCTGTTTGGCACCGTCAACATTCACAAGGGCAAAACGGTGCTTCATCAAACGACCGTTACCAATACCGAGACGTTCTTAGATTTCTTGAGAATGGCCAAAGAGTGCTATCCGGATCGTTCCAATTACCAATGTATTTCACAAGGATCGTGGATCATAACGATATCATTCAAGCTATTACACAGTTTGTCAACTACATGTACGAACGTCCCAAGGGAGTGCTACAACGCTTAGGGTTACAGGATGACTGAGAAGTTAACTCTTTATGTTGCATATATATAGTTTGTAATAAAGACTTTTCGATCTTCAGTCTTTATCCCTTGACAAGCTGGCAAGGGGACAAGAAGAGTAAACAATGGCATGTAAAACAAAATTGCAACGTATATATAAATAAGGACTATACCCAAATAGACATTACTGCTTGATAAATACAAACTAATCTTCTTCTTTTTCTATTCTGATTCATAATAAATACTTTTAATACCTTCTTTAGTGCCTTATAGTATGCGTAACAAAAGGCTGTAAAGATTCTTAATTTGTTTTCCTGAGTTCGCTTCACAAACCAATACCCATTCCGAATATCATAAAAAGCTACAATTGGAGATAGATTTTTTTCTCCACCTGAAGATGCCGATACTTTATGATGTACGAGAGATCGCGGAACATACTTAATTTTCCATCCATATAGCTTAGCTCTAACATTCCAATCCGTTTCTTCATAATACAAAAAATAATCCTCACACATATACCCTACCGTTTCCAATATCTCTCGCCTAAAACCTAGGCTGCATCCCGTTATATAATCGACTTCCCTCAATTGGTCATACTGTCCCACATCTTCTTCTTTTATTCCTATATGCTTTGTCTTCCCTGTCCAAGTATTGACTTTTCCACCTGCAAACCAAATTTTATTCGTTCCATAGTAGTAAATCTTCGAACCAACAATTCCAACCTGCTTATCGTTTTCTAATGTCTCTACCAATGGGGTCAAAGCATTCGGGTCGACAACCGTATCGTTATTTAATAACCAGAAGTATTGATATCCTTGATGATACGCCTGTTTAATCGCGACATTATTCCCACCGGCAAACCCTAGATTCGCCCCGGTTTGAATAAATGTAATGGGGATGTGAAACTTGCCATCCTTGTAATCTTGTTGCAGTTTGTCAAATGAACCATCTTGTGATGCATTATCTACTAAAAACACATGGAAGTGAGGATATGTTAAGTGTTCTAGCGATTTTAAACATTCAAATGTATCGTTGTAGGCATTCCAGTTTAAAATGATAATCGCTACGTCTTTATCCGTTACTTGTTTCAAGTGTCCATCACTACCTTATAGTTTAATTCGTATGAATAAATTCTTTCAAGGCTTCTCGCCAATTTCTCATTCGATGAAATCCATTCAGCCTGAGCGCCATATGCTCAAACACCGAGTACATTGGCCTTGGCGCTGGTCTTTGGAAGTCTTGTGTTGTACAAGGATTTACCTTCATTTCAATCCCCGCTTCTTCAAAAATAGCCTTCGCAAATTCATACCAAGAACAATGTCCTGAATTTGAAACGTGATAAATGCCGTATTTCTCCGTCTGGATCAGGTCAAAAATGCATTGGGCTAAGTCTACTGTATATGTCGGGCAACCGACTTGATCATGGACAACCATTAGCTCATCCCGCTCTTGAGCCAACTTTAGCATCGTTCTAACAAAATTGTTTCCATGCTTTCCATACACCCAGGAAGTTCTGACGATAAAAAACTTCGAATGCAAGTCGCGAACAAACTGCTCACCAGCTAATTTACTTTTTCCATACACGTTAAGCGGACTCGTTGGCGCAAACTCATTATATGGCTTCTTCGCCGTTCCATCAAAGACATAATCGGTACTAATATAAACAAGCTTTGCCCCCACTGTTTCAGAAGCTACTGCCACATTCCTTGTTCCGTATGCATTCACTAAAAATGCCTGATCTCTCTCCGATTCTGCTAAATCAACTTTTGTATAGGCCGCAGCGTGAATCACAACATCAGGTTTAACTTCGCTAATCACCTGTTTTACCTGATCAAAGTTTGTAATATCTAACTCTTCCCGCCCATACCCATACACTTTATATCCTTTATGTTCGAGTAAATGGACTACATCCATCCCAAGCTGACCTTTTGCGCCTGTTACAATCACTTTCATAGCTTGTCACCATACTGTTTTTGATAATATTTCATATATTCTCCATATTTAATGTTTTTCCACCACTCTTGATTGTCGATATACCATTGAATCGTTTCAACGATGCCCTTTTCAAAGGTATATTTGGGCTTCCAACCAAGCTCGGTCATAATTTTCGTTGGATCAATCGCATAACGGCGATCATGGCCTGGACGATCCGCAACATATTTAATTAAATCTTTCGAAACTCCGAGCTTTTCAACGATTAGGTACACGATTTCATTATTTGTCCGTTCATTATGTCCACCGATATTGTATACTTCTCCGGGTCTACCTTTATGAATGACTAAATCAATCGCCGCGCAATGGTCTTTAACATGTAGCCAATCACGAACATTTTGGCCGTCGCCGTAAATCGGAAGATCTTTCCCTTCCAACGCATTCGTAATCATTAATGGAATGAGTTTTTCAGGGAAGTGATATGGTCCATAGTTGTTGGAACATCTCGTAATGTTCACATTGAGGCCATACGTTTCATGGTACGCTCTTACAAGCAGGTCTCCGCCAGCCTTACTTGCCGAATAAGGACTATTTGGCGCCAATGGCGTCTCTTCTGTAAAATATCCCGTTTCGCCAAGTGTTCCATACACTTCATCTGTTGAAATTTGCACATATTTCTTGATATTGTTGGCTTTCGCTACATCTAATAACGCTTGCGTACCCAATACATTTGTTCTTACAAAACTATCAGGATCGGTAATACTTCGGTCGACATGAGACTCCGCCGCAAAGTTTACAATCACATCAATCTCATGAGTTTTAACTAAATAATCAACTAGCTCACGGTTATTAATATCACCTTTCACAAAGAGATAATTCGGGTGATGTTCAACATCTTTTAAGTTTTCAAGATTACCAGCATACGTTAATAAATCATAATTGACGACTTTATAAGTTGGATATTTCTCAAGTATATAACGAACAAAGTTGCTGCCAATAAACCCTGCTCCACCTGTCACTAAAAGATTCATGACGGTCTCTCCCACTCAAAGTTGATTTCGGCATTGGACAATAATGGATGTTTCGTATCTTTGTCAGAAAGAACTGGATTTGATGTCGGCCAATCAATTCCTAACGTCGGATCATTCCAAAGAATACCCCGATCGTGTTCTGGAGAATAGTATTCATCCACTTTATATTGTACTTCCGTATTTTCCACTAACGTACAAAAACCATGGGCAAATCCTTTTGGCACAAGTAATTGACGCTTATTTTCCGCACTTAAAATAAACCCTTGCCATTTGCCGAATGTCGGTGAACCTTTACGAATATCGACAACGACATCGTAAATAGCTCCTCGAGTCACACGAACCAGCTTCGTTTGTGCCTTTGGATTCAACTGATAATGAAGCCCACGAATCGTTCCTGCTTGTTGCGATAACGAGTGATTGTCTTGAATAAAGTCGAAATCCACCCCGTATTCCGCAAAAAGCTGTTTATTGTAGCTCTCCATAAAAAAACCGCGATGGTCGCCAAATACGCTCGGCTCAATAAGCAACACACCCGGCAACAATGTTTCCGTCACTTTCACAACAAACACCTCAATTATAAATAGATCGGCCGTTTCTTTTGGTTCGCAATATCGATCAAATACTGACCATACTGATTTTTCTTTAATGGTTCCGCCAACTTTAATAATTGTTCTCGGTCAATGTACCCTTTTAGGTAGGCGATTTCCTCCAAGCAAGCCACTTTTAAACTTTGACGTTTCTCAATTGTTTCGATAAATTGCGATGCCTCCAACAACGATTCATGCGTGCCGGAGTCTAACCATGAAAACCCTCTCCCTAAAATTTCCACATGTAATTCACCGAGTTCCAAATACGCTTTATTCACATCTGTAATTTCTAATTCTCCGCGTGCAGAAGGCTTGATACTTTTCGCAATCTCTACCACACGATGATCGTAAAAATACAGTCCCGTCACTGCATAATTGGACTTCGGATGTTTTGGCTTTTCTTCAATGGAAATGACCTTTCCGTTCTCATCGAATTCTACAACACCAAAGCGCTCAGGATCATTGACATAATAGCCGAAAATCGTCGCCCCTGTTTTGCGCTCAACAGCTTTTTGCAATAATTTCGTCAATCCATGACCATAGAACAGGTTATCCCCTAAAATCAAGGCAACGTTGTCATCACCGATAAACTCTTCTCCAATAATAAACGCCTGCGCAAGACCATCCGGAGAAGGCTGCACGGCGTAAGACAGCGATATTCCTAGTTGCGACCCATCACCTAGCAACTCTGCAAAACGTGGCGTGTCACTAGGAGTAGAAATAATTAAAATATCACGAATCCCAGCCAACATTAAAACAGACAATGGGTAATAGATCATTGGTTTGTCGTAAACAGGCAATAGCTGCTTGGATACTGCCTTGGTTAAAGGATAGAGACGAGTCCCGCTGCCTCCGGCTAAGATGATGCCTTTCATTATGTTCTGACCCCTGTCCTTACAGTTTTGATAATAACTAACACATCTTTATAAAACAAAAGGGTAAATAGAGTAACAGCTAGTAAATATGAAAACATTCCTAACGTAACGGTTAATTTGGTGCATAAGAAAAATAAAGCGGCTACTAAAACAACAAATATATGATCCTTAAGAGTATTAGTATTGAGTTTCTTGTAAAAATAAAAGTCTGTATAAATCCACCATACATAAAACGAAAGCAAAGTACCGATTGAAAAATTCAATAGACTCGGTGTCGAGAAAACAACAATGACATTTACTAATAACGTTATAACAAATGCAACTATATTGTTTTTATTATAGTCTTTTATCAGCTGTAACCCCTTGTAAAAGTTAACACCTACGATATTAATAATACTTCTCAAAATGACAGTTGGATATAGAACAGCGGCAATTATTATAGAATCAGTGTAATCCTCCAAGTAGTTTAATATTATAAATTTAATGACAAAAAAAGTACAAAGGCTGTAGCTAGTTATAAGAACACATATAGAAGAAAATAACTTATATTTTTGAGCATTAAGCTGATCTCTATCGCGCGCAATATAAGGATATAAGTAAGAAGAGATAGAATTAATAATTGTAAAGACCAACCCTAATAACGAAACTGCAAATGAATAATATGAAAATTCTTCAACAGAGAGAAAATGATCGATAAAAATCCTGTCTATCCCAAGAATTATGATCCCCATAAAGTTACCGATAAGCAAAAAAAATCCTATCCTATAATTATGAGCAATCTCATTTTTTACTATGGATAACCTTTCTCTTTTTCCTATCACGATATCCCTAAACTGTATTATATACCTTATAAGAATTAATAAATTAACAATACTTTGAGCTAAAATATAATAAAAATAACTCTCGACCCCTAACATTATTAATATGAATATAATAACCATATTTAATAAATGTTGTAAAATTGTATTTGCCGCAAAAACACGGAATCTCTTAGTGATTTGAGAAATAAAAGAAAAAAAGGTCGCTATATTCACAAAGATTATGTTTATAGCGACCATTATATAAATGACTTCCTTATCTATATTGGTAACAAAAAAAGCTAGCAGTCCGATTATAATCCCGGTTACGACAACTTGGGTAAGGAACAAAAAAAGAAAGAATGTTCGAAACCTTGCCTTTGGCAAACTCTCATAGTCATAATGCCCATAACGCACTAAAATCCCGTCAGCAAATCCGAGGTGGGCTAACCCTACTAACCCAAGGTAAAATCCAAATAATTTAAAATAACCAAACTCTACCACACCAAGATACTTTGGGACTACTAAAGAAAGAAAAATGCCGCTTATTATTGTAACTATACTAGAAACCATCACAGCAACAAAACTCTTGCTATCCTCAAACCAAAGTTTAGCTTTGCTTTTTATACTGCAACACTCCCGTATTTACGATATTAAACTTCTTTTAGGTCACCGTTGGTTTTCTCTTCAAATTAAAACAACTTATATAACAGTAATAACAGCGTTAATAAGCACTATTAGGCTTAATCATCACTTTAATCGTTTTAAGTATAATTTTTAAATCGTATAAAAGCGAACGTTCACGAATATATTGCAAATCCAACTTAACCATCTCGTGAAACCCCAAATCATTTCTCCCACTTACCTGCCACAACCCCGTACATCCTGGGGTGACAAGCAGTCTTTGCTTATCATATTCCGTATATTGCGCCACTTCCCTTGGCAGCGGCGGCCGTGGGCCGACTAGGCTCATTTCCCCTTTTAATACATTCCATAATTGCGGCAGTTCGTCAATGCTTGTTTTGCGGATTATTTGCCGACTTTTGTGACGCGTGGATCGTTTTTCATTTTAAACATGGCGCCTGATACTTCGTTATACTTTAACAGTTCCCTCAGTTGTTCCTCCGCATCCGCCACCATCGAGCGAAATTTGTACATATAGAATTCCCTTCCGTCCTTGCCGACACGGACTTGTTTAAAAAAGACGGGCCCTCTCGGATCTTCGAGTTTAATGAGAATCGCGACGATGAGAAACAGCCACGATAAACAAATCAGTCCGATGAGCGCCCCGCAGATGTCCATGATTCGCTTGGCAACTAAGTATCCTTTTTTATCATTGACGGCTACTCGATGGCGGTGGGTAGCTTCGATTGTTGCTGTCCCTCCTGGCTTCGCCAACTTCCATCCCCCTGTTTCTTTTCTTTCTTTCTCCTATGCTTTCTCTTTTACACTTTCTAGCATTTGCTCCATAAATGGAATGAGGTCTTTCCGCAGTTCTTCGTTTTGCACCGCAAACTCGATCGTCGTTTTGATGAATCCGAGCTTCTCGCCGACGTCGTAGCGTTTGCCTTCGAATTCGTAGGCGAAGACGCGTTGGATTTCGTTCAGCTTTTGGATGGCGTCGGTGAGTTGGATTTCGCCGCCCGCGCCGGTTTCTTGTTTGTCAAGGAAGAGGAAGATTTCCGGTGTGAGGATGTATCTTCCCATGATCGCCAAATTGGACGGAGCGGTGCCGGGCGCTGGTTTTTCGACGAATTGGCGCACTTGGTAGCGGCGGCCGTGTTGTTCGATCGGGTCGATGATGCCGTAGCGGTGTGTTTCGTGATCGGGCACTTGTTTGACACCGATGACGGAGCTCAATGTTTGTTCATATTGGTCGATGAGCTGCTTCAAACACGGCGGGTCGGCTTGGACGATGTCGTCGCCAAGCAAGACGGCAAACGGTTCGTCGCCGATAAAGTTTCTTGCACACCAGACGGCGTGTCCCAACCCTTTCGGCTCTTTTTGGCGGATGTAGTGGATGTCGACTTTCGACGGTTCTTTCACTTTCTCCAGCAAGTCGTATTTGCCTTTTTCCATCAAGTTTTGTTCGAGTTCAAAGGCGATGTCAAAATGGTCTTCGATGGCGCGTTTTCCTTTTCCGGTGACGATGATGATGTCTTCGATTCCTGAGGCGATGGCTTCTTCGACGATGTATTGGATCGTCGGTTTATCGACAATCGGCAGCATCTCCTTCGGCATCGCCTTGGTCGCCGGAAGGAAGCGCGTTCCTAAGCCCGCCGCTGGGATGATCGCTTTGCGTACTTTTTTCACGTATGTAACCCCCTATGTATTTGTTGGCCCATATGCCTCCGCGCATCGGTATAGCAGAGGCAATGCCGATGCGCCGACGCACATGGGCAAAAAACGGTCCGTTCGTGGGACTTTATTTGGCATTCTCGATTTTAGATTTAAAATCTCTTTCTCATGATCGATCAATTGCTCAACCATGGCATCCAATCTTCGCTGCAAGTAATCTTCCACCATGTTTGTCGGTTTTTTCATAAAAGCTTGGCTCAAGGTGTTTGAGGTTATCCATCCTCTCCATCCTCTTCCCCGATCTGAAATGCATACGTTTCGTCATTTAACTCTAAAATGACTTTATTAAACGTCTCAGCTGGAAAACCGTTTTCCGTCGGGATGATTGGCGTGATGACGGTTTCCTGGCCTTGAAGGTGAAACTGATACGCCTTCACTTTTTTCGGTTCTAGCGCGTCTTCTTCTACGTAGCCGTATTTCTCCATTAATTGTGCTCTGTTCGGATGTTGATGTAATTTGATCAAGTTGTTGACTTGTTGAAACAAAATATCACTGTGCGTTGTCAACCATACTGGCATCCCTCTGTTCACCAGTTTCACAAGCGCGGTTGCTAATATGCGTTGAACGCGGGGATGCAAATGAGCTTCCGCTTCTTCAAAAAACAGCGAACGATACGTTGTTTTTGATTTTAAAAATAAAATGAGCGGCGACAGTTCTGTCACAAGCGACGATGTAACATATAAAGGTAAGCGCTCCGATTTACCTTGTGGGCAATAGTAAAACGATGGGATTGGCCCTTTTTCTTGATTCATCGTGCCATTGGTGATCTGCATTTCAATAAATCGTCCGATATCGGCGTACTTGGACTGTCCGCTTTCCTCTAGACGCAACAGCGCCTGTAAAAAACGGTAAACCGGCAAGGTGAACTCAAGAGGTGCATCCTCACGTTCTTCTCTGATCATTCGCTCCATCATTTCCTGCACAAGCGCCTTGTAAGACAACATGAATCCCGTACGCGAAGCCGGCAAATACAAGGCTTCACCAATGGCCCTTTCTTGGATGCTGTTCCGCCTAGCGGGGGGGATAGAGCGGCGATGTAAGCCCATCCATAAGCAAATTCCACGTAATATATTGAGCCATACGATAGCGTTCTGTTACCTGTCCTTTGCTTCGGTCTGTATAAGGGATACGGATGTAGTCTTTTCCTGTTGAAAAACGAGTGCCCTGCAGGGAATCTTTTTTTTCAAAAATGACTCGCAACGGTTTAGAGCGACCATAACGTTCAATGCTTAACGAACCAATCGGAATTTTACGGCGGAAAATCGTTTTGACAAACTCGCTCTTTTTGGTTCGAAGCACATCATTGAACCAAGTGACAAACATCTGCGCTTCTTGGTCGCCAATCAGACAGCCGCGATCAATCGCCGATTCGAGAAACTGATCAATTTCCTTATATACCGAAGTCGCCGGAGGATCTTTCGGAAACAGTTTACGCCCCTCGGACAATACTCCCCAAAGAAGCGACATGATGTAGCTTTTCCCACTGTTATTGTCGCCGACAAATAGCATCAATGGGGCAATATCGATTTCCCCTTGTTTGATTTTCCCGAATCGCTCCACTTTTAACGCCCAAGTTTGTTTCATGCGCGTATCGCCTCTCTTTACAAATTACAAATCCTCTATCTTTCTATTATAAACGATACGCTTTACCTGTAATCAACGATGACAAAGAAAATAGCCTAAAACCGGGCATCTAACCCGCCCTCACGCCACACCCTCGACGACGGGCGTCTAAGGTGCTAGGACCGTCATCGTCCCCACCCACGGCATGGCCGAGTGCCTCCGTTGATAACGGTAAGGAGACATCACCGTCTCTTCTTTTAGCAGTTGACTACTTCGATGATTTGAAACTTATCCATTAGGATTCGAGCTTTCTTTCTTGGCCAGTTTCCTTCCAATAACGCCAGAAAAAAACTAGACCTGTCCCTACCATAATGGCCACCACAAAAGCAATGCCCATATTTAATAATGGTTTAGGACTGTCCGGCGCTTGCGGAACAACCGGTGCAGAAATGACTAATATTTTATTCTCAATGGAAAATGATTGCAAAAAATCACGCAGCTGCTGCTCTTTATTAACATATTGACGGTAACGGTCAGCCAACGATTTGATTTGATTACTCAACTCATTTAGAGCAATTACCTCTTTTTCTGAAAGAGCTGAAATATCACGTAGACGATCTGAGTCTAAGGTGATGATGTACTGGTTGTTATACGAAACGACTGCATCAAGCAAAAGGGACGGTGGCAACTTCAAAGCCACTGCTTGTTGACGATAAAGTTTAATGGTTTGCTGCAGCTGGACTCGCTCTTTTTCTTTCAGTTTCGTAAAATGATGGAGATCTTTTTCAACACCGGTCTGAATATCTTGCCATATCGACTGTTTCACAGCGCTTAAAATCCCATCCAACAACTTTTTGGTGTCAGAGGGATTGGCTGCTTTTAGAGTGATGCGAATCAAGTTGGTATTAGGCACATTTTCAATGTTTAGATTCCCTTTGACTTGCTCCGGGCTATACTTTCCTTGCAAATGCGCTTTTTTGATCCCCTCTTCGATCACAGCAATGGATTGTACACGCTCCATATAGGCGGAGGGCGTAATGATTTCATTGAAATAACTATCGGTTTCATCGAGTTGTTTTCCCGGCACGATCCCGTTATTCACGGATATCGTAGCGTTTGCTGAATAGGTTGGTTTGATCCATACAAAGCTAGCCAACATAGAAAAGAGTAGTGCTACAATCGTTGTAGCCGCAATAATCCATTTTCCTTTCCATATCGTTTCAATGAGTTCTCGCAAGCTGATCGTTTCATCCATCATTTGTTCCTACCTTTTGATTGATTTGTTTGTTGTGTGTAAAAATCCGATGGAAACACCTAATCCTACCCAAAAGAATACCGCAGTTCCAATAATCGAATCGTTAAACATCCCTTGAATGACATAAGCCATGAGTCCCGCGCAAAGCGCTGCAATGTGTACATTAAAGCACTCGTGGATCGAACGCAGCAGCTGTATAAGCCCTCCTACCATGACCATTACCAAGGCAGACAGTGCTACAATCCCCGCTCCAAAGGCCATACCGATATACATGTTGTGGGGCTTATCGACAATAACACTATATCCCTCACCTAAATTCGAATTTTTTTCCGGATCATCTTGATTAAAGAAATAAGGAAACGTATCTAATCCATATCCTAAAAACGGCTTGTCAGAAATAAGTTCTAATGCTTTTTCCCAAATAAAGGCCCGCCCAGATCCCGGCGCTACCCCCGGTCCTGGCAGCTTTGGCAGTCGGTATTCTTCAGCATCTGCATAAGCGGTTGAACCGCTCACCACCTTTTCGGTAATATGCCCGACCACCTGCTCTATATCTTTGAATGCTGTATTCAGCCCTGCTTGTTGATGATCCTGTTGAAAGGGATTATATGGGATGAAAAACCCAATTGTCTCGTCCCAAACACGGTGATTTTGTTTCACAAACGGCACATAAACAGCAACAAAAACAACCATCAAAACCAGACTTGAAAGAGCCGCGACCTTTCTCTTTTCTGCTTTCACGATCATATAGACGAACAGCGGACTCATCAATACTAGCGTCACAAAACCATTACTAGATAGTGACGAAAGAAGCAGAGCAAAGGCTGCTGAGGCGATCAAACCATTCAAGATTTTCTTCGATCTCTTTTCCTCCAAAACAGCCAAGCAGAAGAAAAGAGCAACAAAAAAAGCCGAAACCCCACTCACATAGTTTCCATGGTTAATCGTAGCAAGGAAGTATGAACCTTGAGCAATTTTCGCCCCCTCTGGAAGACTGGAATATAGCAGTGTCCGCACCCAGTGAAGCTGTAAAACATCATAACCAAAAAAGTTCAATGTTCCTAATATCGTGTTTATAATGATGAAAGGGGTCAAAAAGTAAATGAATTGCTGAAATCTCCTTACAGTATACCGTATATTCGAAGCGATGAAGAACAACATCAAGTAACATAAGTACGTCAATGTACCCTCATGGCGATTGTGCAATCCGTACAGAGCAAGCGTTTTATATGGAGCTAAAACAGCTGACAAAGTTACACAAATACCGAGCACAGCGAGAGCTATATTAATTTTTGTTTTCGGAATTTGGTAGTTAAGCACTAACACTTTATATAGAAAAACAAGACCAAGAAACGCTGTAGAGACAAGGAGCGCAACAAATTTATAGTATGTAAACACATCCGCTTTCTTTCCCGTATCCAATACATCAGTTTGAGTGATCGACGGGCTGATAAAATCGCCAATATGCACTCTAACGATCAATGGAATGACCAGCACAATCAATGCCAGCCCCCAAAACAATATGGCATCGACCCGCTCCATATCCATTTGATCCTCATGCTCATCACGTTCAATAGTCAAATACTTATACCAATCAGACATGTTCGCTTCTCACCTTACGATGATTTTTGATGTTGGATTTGAACCAATAATTGATCGATTGTAGCATGATACATTTCTGATCCAGGCAATTTTTTACTTTGTTCGAGATATGCCTTCGCTTTTGCATATTCCCCTTTATAATACAGGATCTCACCAAATTGTAGCGTGAAAATCGGGTCCTGTTGCAGGAAAGGCCTTTTTCTAATCGCTTTTTCATAATATAAAGCAGCCTTATGAAAATCATTTTTCATCGCATACGCTAACCCAAGCGTACGCATGATGTTATAACGGTCCGGATATTTGCTTGACAATGACTGCAAAATTGGCAAAGCCTGCTCTACTTGTCTTTGTTGCATCAACTGAATCGCCTGTTGATACTCCGTATAGTCTTTTCGAAATTGCTCATCCTGTTGTTGGCCTTTCCAGTGCGCATAGCTGATTCCCGCTAAAACAAAAACTAGCAAACCAAGAAACACGTATCGGCCCCATTTTCCATACATAAGTAAATTCCCCTCATTTTGCAACAATCGACAACCTCCTACTTGTAAATTCTAGTTCATCTTGCACCAGAAAGCAATAGAATAGTAGAAATGTCAGTGAAGTAGGGGGTTGTTTCAAAGCGGTTCATCATGATCACATCATTGATAAACGAAAATAGTTTTTGAATCATCATTCATCGTTATTCATTTATCACTTTTCCGTGAAAATGCCGCACTGGCGCGGATTTTCATCCCCGGGTGGAGGGCA
>JAAROH010008176.1_pt1 | contig 13299 bp, 16 predicted proteins | sample 7248631 | NCBI WGS metagenome assembly JAAROH01 (sample SAMN09772309, study PRJNA484901) | compost metagenome | isolation source: Vermicomposting unit | place: India
CCCCGTTCGGGACTTTCACCCTATAGCGTCGCACCCATGCCGGGCGTACAAAAAACAGGCCGCCAGAAGCAAATGCGCGGCCTGTTTTTATGTTGTTCCCGAAAAGACAAACAGCCTAAGACCTGCACCCATATAGGGATTCAGGCTGCCTCATTTCCTTGGCAAACGTCGGCGGTTTGGAAAACAAATCTGTCGGTGCGCGGCCTCCCTGCGGATTTGGAAAATGGGCACAAGGAAACGGTCCGGTAATGGCCGAAGAAGATTTCCATTCCATCATTTTAATAATCTTGCACGTTTTCCTTTTGCTCCCGCTCCGCCCTATTTTTCGGATTTTTACTTGGACGATAACGCCGGAATGCCCGATAACGTTATTGCTTTCGCGAGCGGCCGGGGCCGTCCGCCCCGGATCGGCATCCTCCCGCCGTCTTCGCCGGGGGAAAAAACTTTTGAAGGCAGTCCCGCATCGCAAACCCTCGCCATCCCCCCGGTTGCCCCTCCGATCCCGCTATCCTCCTCCGATGCCGGCCCCCTTTATCCGTCGGGATCGGAAAGACAGCAATCGACAAGAAATTCCGATCCCCGCTTTATGGTATGATCGGATCGGGAAAGTCCCGGCAGCTCCCGCGGCGATAGGGCTTGGCGCCCGGGGCCCCGCTTCTTCGCTTCCGCCCACGTCCCGGAACTCTGACGGAAAAGGAGGGAAATGGAACAGGAACGGATCTTCGGCGCGGGCGGCGCGGCGGAAACCGGGAATGAGCGGCGGCTCGGATCGCCGGCCATCATGAACTAAGGGACAAGACGACGGAACTCCCCGACGCACCGCATTTCGTTTTCCGCTCTAAAAAAGACGGTCCCTGGCGGACCTTCCCTCGATGTTACCGTCTGACCCCGGTGGTGTAATAGGGCGGGATTTTACCCCCTGGCGGACTTTCCCTCGATGTTACCGGAGAGATTATCTATTGTCCCAAACTTGGCCCGATCCCGCGATCCGGGACGGATTGACTGCCGCTTCCTTTGACCGAAGGAGATTTCGTCCTCGTAGACTTCGACTACGAGAGACGGTTGACTGCCGTTTCATTTGACCCGCCCCCACGGACGGGTTTCAGCGATTCGTTTTTTTGCCGATATCAACATTTTGTTTTTGATAGGATAGACGCGGGGAATTTTGTGAGGAGGTAGGAATTGAAAATGGCTGCAAACGACAAGGTGATTCTCAAAGAAGTCACAATTCGGGCTCCGCTGGATTTGGTTTGGTATGCGTGGACCATTTCCGAGCGAGTGGCCGAATGGTTCGCGCCGGAAGCCGTGGTGGAGGCGAAAGAAGGCGGGCCATTTGAATTGTATTTCATCCCGGGGAACAGGCATTCCATGAACACGAGGGGCTGCAAGATTACCAAACTCGCGGAACAAAAGGAATTGCATTTCACGTGGAAAGGGCCGGACAATTTTGCCCATCTCATGAACAACGAAGACGAGCTGACCCGGGTGAAAGTGAGCTTTGAAGCGCTCGGCCCGGATACGTCCAAAGTCATCGTGGAACATTCCGGATTCAAAAACGAAGAAGAATGGGAAGAAGCCTATCAATGGCACCAGGCCGCATGGTCGCAAGTGTTGGACAGCCTCCGGTCGGCCCTTGAAAAAGGCGAAGGAAACTTGTGTTGCCAACCGGTTTCATAAACTGCCTGTTTTCGTACGGGCAACCAATAATGAACGGGAAGCCGGACGGACCGGAAACCTCAAGCGGCCGGCTGGTGCCGGGTTTCCCGGATCGGATCACCGTGAGCAATCCGTCCCTTTTCCGGCTGGCCATGCGCCCAACCCCCGCTGAACTTCTGCCCGGTGTCAAGCATATACTAAGCGATCGCACTTCCAACCTGCGCCCAAACCTTGGCAAATTTTCATCCGGCTTATTGTCCGCATCTTCCGACGTGATGACGAAATCGGAACAGCCGGAATTTCCTTTTCCCCGAAGGGATGGAAGCGGGGAAAATCGGACGCAGGGAGCAGACGGCCGTCAACCGGGCGGACCTGCTCCCATGTGCCCATTTCTCATCCATGCCCTTTCCTTCGTCCGGAAAACCATGGGGTCTGGCATCCGCCGCCAAAGCCCCCGGCAAGGCTCAGCGCGATAGCAAAAGGATGGTAACAGTCGGCCGCTTCATGCTCTTTATCTCTTGCACCTGATATACGTCCCTCTAAAAGATTCTCATTTACGCGTCATTTTTCCCTTTTAACAGTCCGATCCCCAACGTCACTAATCCGGCCCCAAGCAGCACCGCTCCGACATAAGCCAAATAGATGAAAGCATTCGGCTTTTCCGCATCCGGTGAAAGAACCGAGAAGAAAAAGGCGGCCGGAAGGAAGATGGCGGACGTCGGTATACTGGAGCGGACAAACTGTTTCCACCCGTCCGATAAGCTTGTTTCATCGACATACCTCAAGGTAATCAATGATAAGACCAATAAAACCCCCGCATGGGCATGGCCGGCTCGAAATAAATCCTGCCGAAGCGGATTCTCCGCATATCCGGACCCCGGGTCGGTTAACAGCCGCAGTAAGCTCACGCCGCCATAAAGGACGGTCGGCAAAATAATCAGCAAAAGGCCTGCCATACGGCGCGACTCTTTACTCATCGCTGATCTCCCCCAAAACTTAAAAATATTTCTCCGATCGGACAAACTTCGAGCATGCCGTTGCAAGTTTTCTTCGGAAAACTTAATTCTCCGATCGAATATACGGTCAATTCCACAGCCGTTCCGTGAAGATCCACGGTAAAAAGCCAAATCGCCTTCGGATTTATTCCACTGCTTGCGATGTTTCATCCCATAATTGCGGCCAGTCAGTAGAACATTTCCGCCGGGAACCTTCAATTCTGACATTCCATCCGAGTATTTGACGATTTAAAAGATGTCAGAATTCAACCGGAATCTCTTTTGTCCTGCATGATGGGTCGCAGAGAAACGCCCGTTTGTTGGCCGGCAGCTTCTGAAAAGCCGCCGTTAGAAGCACCGCCGCAAAAATGACCAATCACGTTTTACCCTGATTGATGGTTCGACGGACGGAGCATTTCCGCCATGAGCTTGGCGAACTCAGCGCTGGCGAAGGCGTAATCCCCCGAAGATATGAAGCTGCGGACGCGCAGCCCCAAGGAAATCAGCACAAATAACTCCGCCGTTTTGCCGGCATCCACGGACCGAGGAATGAATCCCGCCTTCTGGCCGGCGGCAATCCATTGTTTCGATACTTGCAGCGCCCCTTCGTAAAATTGCCGCATGACTTCTTGCACTACGGGCTGATGGCATTTCCCCAGCAAATACATGAACACCTGGTTGCCTACACTTCCCGGATTTTCCAAATCCGGCAGACTGGCGACAATTTCCTTCATGGGCCGTTCAAAGGTTTTCGGTTCGTATGCCGTCGCCGCGAAAAAACGTCGGCTCGTTTCTTCCAGCCACTCCTGCAACACCCACCCCAGCAGCTCATCCTTGCTTTTCACATAATGGTAGATCCCTCCTTTTGACAATCCCGATCGCTCCATAATGTCATTTAACGTCATGCCGGCACATCCTTTTTCCTGAATCAGCGCCTTGGCCGTATCCAGCAGCAGCCGTCGGGTCCGTTCTCGTTTCAGTTCCCGTTTCATCGTGTTGAAATCCTCCTCTCGTTCCATCCGTTTGCAACAAGATAATTGTTTATATTATAAAAACCAACCGTCGGTTTGTAAATGGGGTTCAACATCTTTGTTATCCTCAAGGGCAACATTATGAAAACACCTTAAAAAATGTTGAAGACGGACGAATGGCCTTGTCGAACCTTTTGAAAGTCTTCGGTTTCCGGACCGGCATCATCAAAAAGAAGACGCTTGCCATGCGGAAGCCGGCACGGCGCCTTTCCAATCCAATTGAAATATGATATAATTTTGCCAAAATACTCCTTGTAATTAGGGCTCGATGCGGCCATTCCTAATTATAAGGAGTTTTTTCTATACGAAAAGAAATCAACTTACCCTTTCCCAATTCATGAAAATTGGTTTAAGCTGAAAATAAAAGGAAAAAGAGGATGAAAGATTTGGTTACGATCAATGAAATAGCCAAATTAGCCAATGTTTCCCGGACCACCGTTTCCCGGGTCTTAAACAATTCCGGTTATGTCAGCGATGAAGCGAGAGCAAGAGTCCTGAAGGTGATTGAAGAAACCGGCTACGTCCCCAGCCATCAGGCAAAATCATTAAGGACAAAGCAAACAAAAATTGTCGGCGTAATTTTGCCGAAAATCAGCACAGGAACTTCCAGCCGCGTCGTTATGGGGATGGATGAAGTTTTTTCGGAAAGAGGCTATCAAATTTTATTGGCGAATACAAATTTGCAAAGGGAAAAGGAAATCGAATTTCTGAATTTGCTGAAAAGCAGGCGTGTCGACGGAATTATTTTGTTGGCCACAAATATTGATGAGAAGTTGGTGAAAGAAATCGAAAATATCGATATTCCTTTTGTTGCAGTCGGCCAAGAAATCCCTCATTGTTCCTATGTTGTTCATGATGACTATAACGCGGCCAAAACGATCACAAATAAATTGATCGAAAAAGGGCGGAAACATATTGCATTTATCGGGGTGTATGAATCGGATTATGCGGTCGGCGTGTTAAGAAAACGAGGCTATATTGATGCACTAAAGGAACATGATCTGGCCATCGAACCTTCCCTCATCGCCGTTTGTGATTTTAAGCTTGAATCCGGGTACAAAGCCATGGAAGAAATAATGATGAATGCTCCTGTTTTTCCTGATGGCGTGTTTGCCGCTACCCATCGCTTGGCGATCGGCGCCATGCAATATTTAAAAGAAAAAAACGTGAAAATTCCTGATGAGATCAGCGTGGCAAGCATCGGCGATTCGGATTTGTCGAAAATCTACTCTCCTGCATTAACAACGATCGATTATGAATATGAAGAAGCCGGAAGAAAGGCGGCAGAAATCCTTCTCCGGCAAATTGAAGAAAAAAATAAAGAACAACAAAAAATTACATTAGGATATAGACTAATTGAAAGGGATAGTACATAATCAAAATTGTGGAATCGATTCCACAACAATATGGAATCGATTCCACATATTCAATGTTTTTTATGGAATCGATTCCATATTTGCTTAAGTTATCAAAATGAAAAAATTCCAAAAAGTTAATGCGGGAGTGTGAAAAAGATGTCGGATAACAAACAAATTGCCAAGGAGATTCTTGAAGCGGTCGGCGGCAACGACAATATTATTTCCGCCGCCCATTGCGCCACCCGTTTAAGATTGATGATTAAAGACAAAGAAAAAATCGATCAGGAAAAAGTAGAGAATATTTCCAAGGTTAAAGGAGCATTTTTTAATTCTGGCCAATACCAAATCATTTTAGGGACCGGGACCGTTAATCGCATTTATGAGGAAGTAATCAAATTGGGTGTCAGCGGCAGAACGAAATCAGAACAAAGCAGTGAAGCGGCAAAAAGCGGCAACGCGTTTCAGCGCGCCGTTCGCACCTTTGGCGATGTGTTCGTGCCAATTATCCCGGCGCTCGTTGCAACCGGATTGTTTATGGGACTCCGCGGTTTGGTTATGCAAGAACAAATATTGGCTTTATTCGGGTTATCCCCTGATAATATATCGGATAATTTTATTTTATTCACACAAGTTCTGACGGACACCGCCTTTGTCTTTTTGCCGGCACTGGTTGCCTGGTCAACATTCCGCGTGTTCGGCGGTACTCCCTTGATCGGTCTTGTTTTGGGTCTTATGTTGGTCAGCCCGTCCCTTCCTAACGCATGAAGCGTTGCAGGCGGCGATGTCGAACCTATCCGATTTTTCGGTTTTATTCCGGTGGTAAGTTATCAAGGATCCATCCTCCCCGCTTTTATCGCCGGTATTATCGGAGCGAAATTGGAACAAAACATCCGCAAACGCGTTCCGGAAGTGTTAGATTTAATTTTAACCCCGTTTTTAACGCTATTAATTATGATCACTTTAGCGCTGTTTGTGATCGGACCGGTATTTCATATTGCCGAAGAATACATCTTGGATGCAACGGTCTTCCTGTTATCCCTTCCGTTCGGCCTTAGCGGATTGATTATCGGGACAATCAATCAAGTGATTGTTGTAACGGGCGTACATCATATCTTTAATATGCTGGAAATTCAATTATTGGAACAATTTAAAAACAATCCGTATAATGCCATCATTACCTGTTCCATTGCGGCACAAGGCGGCGCCGCGTTGGCAGTGGGATTGAAAACGAAGGCAGCCAAATTGAAAGCACTGTCGTTGTCTTCTTCCTTATCGGCATTTTTAGGAATCACCGAACCGGCAATTTTCGGTGTCAATCTCCGCTATGGCAAACCTTTTATAATGGGCCTGATCGGCGGTGGAGTGGGAGGATTTTTGGCCTCGATACTCGGCTTGAAAGCGACGGGCATGGCCATTACTGTCATTCCGGGAACTCTGCTTTATTTGAACGGACAAATTCTTCCGTATATCTTCGTTAATCTAGTAGCGATCGGAACTGCCTTTATATTAACTTGGCTTTTTGGGTTTCCGATAAAATGCTCGCGGATAACAAGCGGTAAATTTCATACGAATTGAATAAGAAGGGCAAAGATTTCGACTTAGATATTTGTCCAACTTCAAACCTTCTTCGCTTCCGTTCTTTGCGGCATCGTGCCGATTTTGTTCAACATTCAAAATACGAAAAGCTTGATCTTTCAGGAAAACATCGTATAAATTTCTTCCGGATGCAATCTTTAACATGTTATCGGAAAATGACCAAGGCCATATTTGTTCGGCCGGCAAGCAATACTTGGCTGCTTTTTAAAAGAAAAAACGGAATGACTTCCGTACTTCTCATTTCTGACAAACATTACCAACAAGAACAGGAGTACGACAAATGACGAAGGAAAGGCAATTGCTCGAGATGATCAATCGAATCAAAAGCAATGACGGGCCGTATACCCATTCTGATCCCTACCGACCGGCGTATCATTTATCCCCTCCATTCGGTTTGATGAACGATCCGAACGGCCTCTTATACTTTAAGGGGAGATTTCACGTTTTTTTCCAATGGAATCCTTTCGGGACGGATCATCGTACGAAAGTTTGGGGACATTTCTCCTCTACAGATTTATTGCATTGGGAAGGGCATCCCCCCGCTTTGGTCCCAGGTGAATGGTATGACAGGAACGGCTGTTATTCCGGTTCTGCCATCGAACATGATGGCAAGATGTACCTTTTTTACACGGGAAATGTGAAAAAATTAAACGGGGAACGCGAATCGTATCAATGTTTGGCCATTTCCGAGGACGGCATCCATTTTGAAAAAAAGGGGCCCATTCTCCATGTGCCAAAAGGATATACTTCCCATTTTCGCGACCCAAAAGTATGGCGGCACAATGATCATTGGTACATGGTTCTTGGCGCGCAAAGCGATGCTTTCCAGGGAAGAGCGGTTTTATTTTCCTCAACGGATTTCTGTCATTGGCAAATGTTAGGCCCTATTGCAGGCAGTCATTGGAATCATTCGGGGGATCTCGGCTATATGTGGGAATGTCCCGATTTTTTCCATCTCCAAGGGAAGGACATCCTTTTGTTTTGCCCGCAAGGACTGGAACCTAAAGGCATGAATTACAATAATCTTTATCAATCCGGATATTTGGCGGGCAGGTGGATTCCAGGCACAAATCATTATGAGCACGGTGAATTTAGGGAACTGGACCGCGGCTTTGATTTTTATGCGCCGCAAACGTTCGTTGACCCCAAAATGAGAAGAATTTTAATCGCATGGATGGGAATGGGTGACGAAAACGAACGGTATCATCCGACCGTTGAAAAAGGGTGGATTCATGCCCTGACCCTCCCCAGAGAACTGAAAGTCATCGGCGATCATTTATATCAAACCCCGATCGATGAGATACAAAATTTACGGCGCGGCGAGCCGATTCGGTTGCATATCGATATGAACAGGGATCATAGCGAATACTCGGCCACGATAAGTCCCCATTCTGAAATAATTGTTCATGTGCATTCATTAACAAGCGGGCCGTTGGAAATAACCATCCGAAACAATATTCAATTCAGCTATGACACAGATCATGGAATTTTCACCTTAAGGCGGAAAAAATTTAACGGAAATCAATACGAAAGCAGACAATGCATGATCGGTAAACTGAGCAAATTGCAGATTTTTCTTGATTCCTCTTCCGTCGAGGTCTTTATCAATGACGGGCAAGAAGTTTTCACGGCTCGCTTTTTTGCGGATCCGGAAGATCATTCCTTCCTGATTGCATCGGATTCTCAAGCGACGGTAGATTTGCAAATCTATTCATTGCTCGCTTCCTATCCCATTTTTCGATAAGCGCGATAATCATGAATTCAACAGATATAAGCCGGGGGCACGGAACTTCCGAATACTTGACTCATTTTCCGGCTTTTCGGGCAGGTCTTTCATTCGGCGGCCTGCCTTTTTTCTTCCTGCCTTGTCTCGAAGGGGGAAGATCCCAGCAATCATGAAAAAGACGGGCAATGTCCAAAAGGAGATTGCCCGCACCCGTGTGCCGATGATAAGGAACGATCCCTTTGTTTTTTTCCATCGCTTTTAATCGAGGCGACGGCTGAGGACGGCCTTCCTTCCGGTTTGCAAGGGAGACCGATGATATTTTCAAGAAATTAAGCTTTGTTCTGGGCACCATTTTTCGTGATCATCCGGATCATCTGAGCGATCGGGATGATGCCAAAAATAATAATGAATAAGGATGAACCGTTAAATCATTTTTATTGATCAAAACGGCAAAAAGAAGAACGGCCAGATAACGGACGAAAAAAACATGCCATTTGTACGGACCGGATTTTTTTGTGAACCGGGAAAGACCGATGCATAACAGTCCAAAAATTCCGATCCGCAACCAGAACAATTCCTCTCCCCCTAATATTCATTCGGAAACCGCAGATCAGCCTAAAACCATTAGGATTCAAGAATAAACGAAAAACAATAACAATTCTGAACGAACAATCCGGCAGCAAGCCATGAAGGTGACGTATGGAAAAACGGTTGGTTCAGAATTCATGCCAATAATCTCGATGTTTTTTATAACCTTATTCATGGAATTTTTTCCAATTTTGTTTACTATTATTATTAGAATGATAGAAAACCGGGTAAAGGAGGTTTGAAAAATGTTCGACTTGATCCCGCGAAAACATTATGAAGACACCTTTAAAAAAATGTTGAAGGCGATGAACGAATTTTTTGACGAACCTTTTGACAGCCTCTTGGGAAATGAGCCCCACAGTTTCCGGACCGACATCATCGAAAAAGACGACGCCTATTATGTGGAAGCGGAATTGCCCGGATTTACGAAAGATGACATTCAAGTGGAAATCGAAAACAATTATTTGACCATCCGCGCCAAAAGGGAAGAAAAGAACGAGGCAAAGGACGAGAACCGGCGCTTCATCCGCCAAGAACGGCGATACGGCGAATACGTCCGCCGGTTTTATGTGGACAACATCAACGAGCAGGACATTAAAGCCAAGTTGGAAAACGGGGTTTTGAAATTGGAAATTCCGAAATATCAACCGGAAAAATCGAAAAAGAAACAAATTCCCATCGAATGAGAAATGCCGTCCCCATTTCAAAAAAATAAACCTGGGCCCCATGGCAGGGCTCAGGTTTTTCCTTTGTTTTACGAAAACCTTTCTCATCGGCTTTTTCGAAACCGGCGGCCGGGGAAACGGACCCGGCCGGATCCCGCGGTCGCGGAGGATGGCCCGGAGCTTGCCGACCGGCGCAAGGAGGCCGTTGACAAAAAGATCCTCCATGCCGCAGCAAAAAAGGCCTCTCCCCGTCCGGTCCGGCAATTCCTTCTGAATCGGATCCGCAACCTGGATGCGGGATCGGCAAAACGCAGTACATTCCTTCCGGAACGGAGACGGATTCAAGATCTAGCGTCACTTTTGGATTTCCCGACCTGGTATCGATTGTCAAAGAAGACCGTTTTGCGGGTCATTTTTTGATTTTCGCGAGCCGGTATTCATGATTCACGACAACCGCCACTTCTTCGTCCGGGCTTGTATTTTTTATGCGGTACACCCAGCCAAAATTGAAGTGGAATCTTTTCTCATCTTTCTTCTTCGGGATGATTTCAATTTTTCTTAGTTCCTCTTTGCTTAAAATTTCATTTTTTTCATTGACGGTAACGCTTTCGGCGACCTTCCCGATGGGTTCCTGCAACCGCTCGCGGTCCACCGTGGAATCCTGGATCACATACGTCTTCCCCTGATAGCTTATTTCTTTCAAATTTTCCTTGTTTAATTGGTATTTCGGCAACGTCCGGTCAATCGCCATATTTTTTTCGGCCGTTTGTTTTAAATCGTTCAACGTTGAACATGCCCCCAGAAAGAGCAGGGCCATGAACAAAAGGAGAAATAGGGAAAAATTTCTTTTCAAACCATCGTCCCCCTTTCCGAATCCTGATGATAGGCCCAAGGGCAGGCGGACCGGCTCGGTTCTGGCCGCGGTCCGCAAGGCAAGCCTACAGACGGCCCGATGCACCGCCGTCGTCCGGCTCGACGGACGAAAGCGGGATGATCGGACGGGGCCACCAGCTCGATTTTTATCCGGTCGGGATCTTCAAAACAGACGGCGTAATGGCCTTCCACTGTGTACGGATGATTGCCCAATCGAGATGTTTTGCCTTCAAAACAGACGGCGTAATGGCCTTCCCCTCCGGCATAAGGGTGTCTGTCAAGGTAGAGAATGTTTATCCCTTTTTCCTGCAATTTTTCCGTTATTTCATCCACCTGCTCTTTCGATCTGGCATGAAAAGCCAGATTCAAGCCCGACCCTGCAGCGGTGGCGTTCCTTCACTTGAACGAAAACGATGTACGTATGGCCATATTTCCATCTGATGCCGGACTCCCGCTTCTGATACGGTGCATAACCGAGTTCCGTCAATAACCAATTCCAAAATTCGGCTGATTTCGCCAGATCGGAGACATAGATTTCAATATGATGGAGCAATTCCTCCGTTCCTCCTTGGACACTTTCGTTTATCTTTATATTAAAAGATCAGACGGAGGAAGAAAACAGGAAAATGACCGTTCGCTCCATTCCTTGCCGTGAATCGCGGTGTTTTCAAACAGTTTCTTGTCCGGAATCTACGAATCGGGTACTTGGGAGTGATTTCCTTAAACACGGATCCGGCCGGCGGGAATTTTTGGGGAGCCCAAATCTTCTGGGGAGACATCGGCCTGAGTTGATCGGACAGCGCGGACGGACGTCCGTTCGATCCGGGCGGCGTCCCTCGACATCGGTCTAAGTTGGTCGGGCAGCGCCGCAAACTCGTGCGCCCGTCCTGAAAAACGGCGGTACCGGCATTTTACGCCGATGCCGGGAGCATGTTCATCGCCGGATTCCCGCGATCGGCGCCGGAACTTCGGAGAAACCGGCGATCCTATTCTTTATGCATGATTTCCTTATAATATTCCCCGTTTCCGGCGAAAGGGAGCCTAGCCGAATTTCAGCCCTCTTAGACTCCCATTGGGGAAAAGGTTGAGGACCCGTAAAAACAAGGGCTCGGCGAAGTGCGCCCAGCCCGTCTCAAGGTCATTGCAGCTTATATGATCCTCTGAAATATTTTTCGGATTGAATTCCTTGATTCCTGCTTCAGCGCAGCGATTTCAATGCTTCCGCGATCGGCGTATCCCCAGCCATCAAATCGAAGGCCTTTCTGTACGTGTTCGGTTCGTCGAGGGTTTGAACGATCGTCCTTGCCACATCTTCGCGGGGAATGCTCCCGCCCTTCAAGTTTTCCGCCGCGGTAACCAACCCGGTGCCTGTTTCATCGCGGAGATAACCGGGCCGGATAATGGTATAATTCAAACCGCTGTTCATCAGCATCCGATCGGCATAATGTTTGGCGACATAATAGGGCTTCAGGTCTTCCGGCCAGTTTTCCCGGTTGTGGGCTTGGAAGGTGCTTACGATGACAAAACGTTTAATTCCGATTTTTTCCGCGGCTTCCATCGCTTTAACCGCCCCGTCCAGATCGACAAGCAACGTTTTATCCGGGCCCGTGTGTCCGCCCGAACCGGCGGAAAATACGATCGCATCGCAGCCTCTGGCCGCCTCGGCGATTTCATCGACCGTCCCTTCCAGATCGGCGAGTACCGCTTCAATTCCCTTGTTCCGCAATGCCTCCCATTGCTCCGGTTTCCGGACCATCGCACGCACGGTGTGCCGTTCGTGCCCTTGGAGCATGCCCGCCACTTGCCGGCCGACCTTTCCGTTGGCGCCTATGAGCAACACTTTCATCCGAATCCTTCCTTTCTCCTATTGGAATTTTAAAGTGAACCGCCAATCCTTTGTCCCGCATCATGTCAAAGCCGGAAAATGCGGAAGCACAAACTCGCCCAATTCTTCGAGCACTTCCTCTACGGGACGGTGCCCATATTTTAAATTGATAATGACATGGTTCACGCCCGCATCCTGCAAAGCGGCAAGAAATTCGATTACGAAATTCCGCCCCGTGCGGAAGCCGAGATGAATCGGTTCCGGCGCATGATCGGGATCTTCCGTCAAATCAATATACAGCGATTGGGTAAAGGGCTTGAATTCCCCGGTCAACGAACGCCAATTTTCGATCAATGCCTTTTGGAATTTCAGCCCGCGCGGATAGTAGATCCACCCGTCGCTGTGTTCTGCAATCCATTCCGGCGACTGTCCGCTGTGGCCGGTCACCATCATCGGGATCTCCGACAATTTCGGTTTCGGCAGCAAATCTCCGCTTGTCATGTGCACCCGTGCGGTGTCGATCGTCGGAAAACGCTCCCGCCACACTCTTCTGATGACCGCCACCGATTCCCGGAACAGCTCGCCCCGGTCATCCGGATTCACGGCGAAGGCCGGAAACTCGATCGGGCGGTCGCCCGTTGCGACACCGAGAATCAGCCGTTCCCCGGATAACCGGTCAATCGAAGCCGCCGCCTTCGCGACATGGAGGGGATGGCGCAGCGTCAAAATAAATGCTCCCCGTCCCCAAGGCGATTTTTTTGGTGTTGGCGACAAGATACCCCAAAAACGCAAAGGGGTCATAGATTTGCCCCACATCGCCGAAATTGGGGTCGCGGAGCGGCACATCCCGCACAAACAATGCGGCGAAATTCAGTTCTTCCGCCCGTTTGGCCAACTTCATTTGCTTTTCGATATCCATCTCCGGGATATCGAGTTAAGTCCATATAATTGTGTAAAAAGGGAAATAGAAAAAGAGCCATGTTGCT
>JAAROH010008177.1_pt1 | contig 13293 bp, 24 predicted proteins | sample 7248631 | NCBI WGS metagenome assembly JAAROH01 (sample SAMN09772309, study PRJNA484901) | compost metagenome | isolation source: Vermicomposting unit | place: India
ATGGGTTTCCATTGTACGGAGTGCGGGTTATTCACGCGAAACTTGAGCTAGGGAGGCAGCCGCCTGCTGCAGATCGTTAAGCATCATGCGGTCCACACCTCCGGGTTCGGCGTCCGGGCCGCCTCCCGGCCCTCGGCGGTGATCCGGTAGCGCAGGCCGTACCAGCCGGACAGGCGCTTCACGTACCCCAGGTCGGCCAGCTGCTCCAGCACCCGCTCGGCCTGCTCCAGCGGAATCCGGGCGTCCTGCGCTACGCGATGAGCGTAGACGTAGCGGCGTTCACAAAGCAGATCGAGCACCAGTTCCTCCAGCTCCGTGAGCATCTCAGCCGCTCCTCCTCTCACTCTCCAGCCGCTCGCCGCCGTGGCCGGCCGGGCCGCCCCATCGACAGCCCAGCACGGCGCAGGTGGCGGCGAATCGTGTTCTCGTTCAGGTAGCCCAGTCTGTCTGCGATCTCCCGCACGGTGTGTCCCTGGAGTCGCAGCCGGACCATCTCCCTCACCGGTGCTCTGTTCCGCCTGCGACCGGTCGGCTCCACCAGCTCCACCCGCTGGCCCCGGTTCACCGCGTCGGCCAGGATCCGGCCGAGTTGCGTGCAGCGGTACGTCACCGTCTTGGAGGTGGCGGTCCTCTCCCGGCGGATCAGGCCGTAATGGAGCAGGCGCCGGTTGTGGTTGCGCAGCTCTCCCGCGGTCATGTCGAGCATGTACTGCACCGTCTCGGCCGTCACGACTCCGTGCTCCCAGATCAGCAGGAGCAGGCGCTGCTCGTACTCGCTGAGCGGCGATGTGTCCAGGAACTCGCTCATGCGCTCAGCGCCTCCCGGCGGCGCAACAGTTTGCGCCTGGCCCGCTGCAGGGCGTTGTCGATGGCCTTCGGGCCCACTCCCAGGGCCCGGGCCGCCTCGGCGTAGGACTGGCCCCGCGTGATCCGCAGCACGGCCTCCCGCTCCAGGTCACTCAGCCCCTGGAGGAGCCCGGACAGCAGCCACGCCGTCTCCTGTCGGTCCTCCGCCTCGATCACCCGCGCGGCCGGATCGCTGTCCGGATCACCTACGATGTCTCGGAGGACCAGCGGCCGGGACTCGTCCCTGGCGCCGGCCAACGGCGTGTCCAGCGATACCGCCCTGGTCAGCACCTGGTGTTTGAGCCGGTTGGCCTGGACCTGGGCAGTGATCAGGGCCCGCACCACGCACAGCTGTGCGAACCTCCAGAACGGCTGGCCGCCGTCGGGCCGCCAGTTCCACAGCGCCCCCCAGAACCCGATCATGCCCTCCTGGACCATGTCGTCCTCGGTGGCGCCGGCCATGTACCACCCTCGTCGGTAGATGATGGCTCTGACCAGGCGACTCCCCTGCCTGTATAGCTCATCCTCCACGGGCTCACCGGCCCGGTACCTGGCCGCCAGCTCGTCTATGCGCTGCGCCCACTCTGCCGCCATCGGATCACCTCCTCCACGGGGGCCGTCAGGATTCGGGGCAGTAGGTGCCCGTCACCGGGGAACAACCTCCGCTGGATCCGGCGCAGCCGCTCCAGTCGCCGCTCCTCGGCCGTAAGGGTCCGTTCCTCTGCACTCAGCATCGTCACACCCTCCCCAGCAGGGTGGTCTGCGCCCGACAGAGCCGGCGCTTGCTGATCTCGATGTACTCCGGGTTGAGCTCCACGCCCCAGGCCACCCGACCCAGCTCCAGGGCCACCGCCCCGGTGGTGCCGCTGCCCCAGAACGGATCCAACACCACGCACCTGCCGGAACCGTCGTTACCCTCGCAGTCGCAGCCGGGCTCGAACCGGTCCGTTGGCTTGGTAGCCGGCTGCCAGCCGGTGGAGTCCACCTTCGTGGGTTTGTGCAGCGGGGTGTGGGTCGGCTCCCGTCGATGAATCGCCCCCGTCCGCTCGACCACCCGACGCCACGGGGCCCCGCAGTGGGGGCAGGCGTACGGCGATGTGCCGGCCAGGATGCAGAGCCGGGGCAGCTCCGCCGGGAACGTGGCGAAATGGGCGTCGGGGAACGGCTGGGTGGCGATGGTCCATACGCTCCGCCTGTTGCGGCCGGTCGGGACTTTGAGCGGCCGTTCGCTGCTGTGCGGCTCCCGGATGGCGTCGGCGTCATAGTAGTAATGCGGGCTCTTGGTAAGCAGGAACACGTACTCATGGCTCTTGGTCGGCCGGTCAGTAACCGACTCCGGCATCGGGTTGGGCTTCGCCCAGATGATATCGGACCTGAGGTACCAGCCGTCTGCCTGGAGGGCAAATGCAACTCTCCACGGCACCCCGATCAGGTCCTTGGGCTTCAGCCCCTCCAGCCGCCGGCCAGGGTACCGGGGTTGCCCCTCCCGGAGACCTCCCGGCCCGTAGTCGCCGCCGGCGCCACCCGAGCCGTTGTAGCTATCCCCGAGGTTCAGCCAGAGCGTCCCGTCCTTGCGGAGTACACGCCTAACTTCCCGGAACACCTCGACCAGGGTCTGCACGTACTCCTCAACGGTGGACTCCAGGCCGATTTGGCCGGCGACACCATAGTCTCGGAGTCCGAAATAGGGCGGCGAGGTGACCACGCACTGGACGGTGCTGTCGGGCATCTGGCGCAGGGCCTCTCTCACGTCCCCCTCCCAGATCACCAGGTCAGGGGCCAGATCTCTCCGTGTCGCCACGTCCTACCCCCTCCGCAGCACCCGGATGGCCCCATGACCGGTGTACGCCACCATGGCTGCCACCGCGGCCCACAGAGCCGGCCCCAGGCGCACCAACATCGCCAGATGCCGCATCGTGTGGATCGCCGCCGTCTGCATCAGCGGTGCAGGTGTCATGGTCCTCCTCCTCCCGCTCTCCATCGCCAGTCGTAGTAGCCGCACTCCCGCAGGAGCGGCTGCACGTCCCCGGCCTCCAGCCGGCGGCCCAGGCCCACGGCCAGGGCCCACATCGATCGTTTGCACCGCACACCCTCAGGGGTTTGGTCCAGCCAGGTGCTCAGCCACCAGCAAGCTGGGACGTTGTTGGTGTCCTCGTTCCGCAGGCTCTCAACAGACCTGCTGACCAGGTGCGCCCTCGCCACCTCTCCCGGGCCCGCTCCACAGCCGCACACGCACGGCAGCTGGTGCGTCTCCCTCTCCTGCCGCCGGTCAGCCGCTCTCAGCCGGCGCCCCCTCCGGCCCACCCGGGCCAGGGTGCTGGAGCGGGTGAGGGAGCGGCTGGCCCGCAGCGGGGTCCGGCGCCGGAGCGGCATCCGCCTCAGAGCTCCCATCCCCAGACCCCCTTCCCGCCGGCCGTCTCCCCGAGGCAGCGGGCTCCGGCGCCACGGTAGAGACCACCGTCGTGGCCCACGGCTGGGTCAGAGAAGCTGAGCAGCCACCGGGGCCGCCACTGCACTCGCCCGGCCACTACCTCCGCCCAGTCGTCGCCCTGCCGCATCCGCCGGACCACCTCCCGGAGAATCTCCGGGCCCAGGTCGACGACGTGCGGGTACCGAAGGTCGTCAGCCACGAAGCACCTGGCGATCTCCAGGGCCTCCGCCGTGGCCCAGGTAACACGTCTCGACCTGTGCAGTGGAGTGCCTGGCACCGTCCCAGCGAGGGAGGGCAGTCGTCCTCATGCCGAGTCCGCCTCCTCGGTGCGAACCATCCCCGGGGTTGGCAGACTCTTCAAGTCGGGATCGGCCCCAGGCGGCCGGAACCGTTCGGCCAGCATCCCGGCCAACTCCTTCACAGGCGCGGGGAGGAGTGCCGCCTCCCGCTCCCGTTTCGTCAGGGTGGCGTACATCCGGAGGAACTGGGCCCGGTCCACGTTGATGGTCTCGGTCATGATCGAGGCGCAGGCGTTGGCCCAGCTGCCCCACATGGCCTGCACGCACCGGCCGATGATCGGGTGGCTCCATTCCGGCGTCCGGGTATACCCCGTCCGCTGGAGGTGATGCACCACCTCTCCCCACGCCTCCTCGGCGTCCGGGAACTCTGAGGGGAGCAGGGAGAGGGCAGCACTCCGCAGTTCGGCGATGCTCGGTGGGTACTGGCTGGTCGCCACGTGTTTCGCCAGCGCCGCGTCGGCCAGCTGGTAGTCGATGTCCTGGAGCATACGGTGCCAGGTGGCAACCATGGCGGCCATGCGGGTCTCCCCGATGTCCCGCAGCCAGTTTGGGTAGGCCAGCATGGCCGTCGCCAGGAGCCGGGCGCATTCATCCTGCGTCATGCGGACTCACCTCCGCCGATGATCGCCATGAGGGCGTCGAACCCTGTGCGCTCACGGTTGGGCGCGTCCCTGGAACGGTTCTGCTGCTTCTGCTCGCTCTCGAACCGGTTCCAGTCCTCAACCGTGCGCACGCCATAGGGAACCAGGTTTGCCAGCACGCGGATGGCGTAGCTCGCTGGCTGGCGCTTTTTTGCCTCGATTGCCCGCCGCGTTACCTCGATCAGGAGCTCCTCCGTGACCCCGCGCTGTACGAGCGCCTGAGCGTCGGCCATCTCTCGGTGGCTCGGTAGTTGGGTCGTCTGTTGCTCGTACCAGCGGATCCAGGTCAGCGGCCGGCCGGTCGGCGTCGTCGCCGCTTCTTCCTCTTCTCCTGTTGGTGAAGGTGTAGGTGTAGGTGAAGGAGAAGGTGAAGGTGCGCAACAGCTCGCACCTGCGCTCATCTGCGCGCAACTGCGCGCATCTGCGAGACCGTGAGCGCATTCCGGTGGAGGCGGGAACCGAGACCCATCCCGAGTCCGCTTCTCCGAGCGGATGTGCGTCTGGTACTTGAACCACTTCTCGGGCGGGATCGCCATGTACGACTTGCCGTCCACCTCGTACCGGATGATCAGCCCGGCCTGGGTGTAGAGGTCCAGGGCACTCCCGATGGTGTCCGCGCTCACCGAATCGATCATCGGGAACACCGATGCTTTCAGCCGTTTCGGTGAGGCCTCAGCTCGCCCCCAGTCATCGAACGCCGTGAGGAGCCAGGGCCAGAGGAGGGCGGCGGTTGGGTCGACTGCTGCAACGTCAATCAGGCGCTCGTCCGTGCTCATGTCGCTGGTGATGAACACCTTCCGGCCCATATCGCGCCTCCTCTGCTACATCCACCCGAGCCACCGGGCCACCAGGGGCGCAGCCCGGTCGACCAGCCACCCCAAGACGCCGCACCAGCCGAGGAGCCACACCCCGAGGAGTAGCCCTCGCACGAACTCGCGCCGGGCCCGGCGGAGATCACGGGCGGCCCGGGAGCGGGCCAGGCGCTCCAGCAAGTTGCGCCGGCCAGGGGAGAGCCTACGAGTCCTCCTCACCGCCACCATCGCCACTCACCTCCGCCGGCACGAACTCGAACTTGGGCGGCCGAGGCACCACCTGAATCGGGAGATCATGCACCTCTCCGGTCTCCTGGTCCACCAGTGCGGCCCGGCCGTTGATGACCTGGGCAGCCTTCTTGATGGCACTCTTATCCGGCTCCTCCTTAACCCGGATGTAGCCGATGGCGCCGATCTCCTTCAGCCGCTCCAGCAGGTTCTCGCCGTAGATCCACTCGGGCTGCTGAGCCCGCAGACGTAGGTCGCCGCTGGGGAGCTTGATCGTCTTGGCCCGCGGATTGCGCTCCAGCTCGGCCAGGTGCCACTGCTCCAGGGCGGCCTCATACCACCGTGCCCGGCGCTCGAACGGTCGCATGGCCTGCTCCCGCCGTTCCCTCAGAGCCTCGATCTGATGCTGCAACCGCTCGATCTCCAAGTCGTAGATCGCCGCCAGCGCAGCAGCATCCCGGCGGAGCTCGGCCAGGCGCCGGGCGGCCCGCTGGGCGTCGCGCAGCGTGGGCAGGAGGATCTGCGGTACGTACTCGCCGCCGCTCTGCTCCTCGATGTCGGCCAGCTGCCGTTCCAACTCGTCGAGCTGATCCTCACCTGGCAGGATGATTGGCTCCGGCGGCGCCGGGGCCGCTGCCATCGTCTCGGCCATGTTCTCGCCTCCTCAGAACGGAACATCGTCGTCCTCGTCAGGCTGTACCTCGGTCCCCATCGGTGGCTGCGGTTCCTGTTCCTGCGTCGGGCCGCCGATGAACTCAACCCTGGACGCCACAACCTCGATCACCGTCCGTTTCTGGCCGTCCTGGGTGGTGTACGTTCGGGACTGAAGCCGGCCGGTGATCCCCACCTGCTGCCCCTTGCGGCCGTGGTGATTGGCGACGGCCTCCGCTGTGCGGTCCCAGATCACCACCGGGATGAAATCAGCCCGGTCACCGTCGTTGACGGCCAGAGATCCGGAGGCCACAGCCTTCCCGGCCTGCGTGTACCGGAGCTCCACGTCACGGGTCCAGCGGCCGATGAGGTTGACCGTGTTCACTGGATCACCTCCTCGATCTCCTCGCAAGGGATCAGGTCCAGGTCTTTCCCGCAGCCGTCGCAGTAGTCGATCACCCACTCCCGGGTGTAGTCCGCGTCGCCCCATCCCACCGTGAGGCTGTCCCGGTACTCCCGGATCTCGCCGCAGCCCCTATGCCGTAGCCGCTTCGGTTTGCAGGGGAAGGGTGGCTTGGGCGGTCTCAGCGTCGACTGGAGCACTGTTCTGCGCCTCCTCCGTAGCCTCGGCGGCCTCAACAGGCCGGGAGAAGTGGTCGAGGGCCTCGCCCAGGGCGGAAGCCGGCACCTGCTTAATCGAGCTGTAGCCACGCTCCTTCAGGTAGCGCTTCACGTCCGCCTCGCTCCAGCCGTGCTCTGTGGCGACCCCGACCAGCGTCTCGTAGTCCCGCTTGGTGCACATGGGCTCCGGCTCGACCGGTCTGGCGTCAATCACACCGTCCACCTCGACCGTTGGCGGCCTTACCGCGCCCGGAATCGAGTCGACCTCCGTCTCGTCCAGCCACCCGAGGCCCGCGAGCGAGAGAGTGAGCCTGCGCTTGGCCTTCGTCTCGGCCTTCATCAGGGCGTTCGCCAATTGGTCTCCCCGCAGGCCGGCGATGGCAACCGCGCCTGTAGCCGCGTCCACCCGGCCGTTCCTGTCCTGTCCGTAGGCCGTGACCACGTAGAGGTCGCCCTGATAGTCACGCTCCAGGCGGGTGATGCTGATCCCATGGATCCGCCGCAGCTGTTCCGCAGCGTCCCGCCGGGCGTAGAGCGTGAGCTTGCCGTTGAGCACGATGTAGTCGAAGGGTTTGGTCAGCGGGTTCAGGCCGACCGAATCGCACACCGCCTTGTAGTAGGCCACCCGCTCGGCCGGCGTCAGCTTGGAGAGGTCGCCCTGGACGACAACCTGCTCCAGCACGGCGGCCTGGTTGTCAGCTCGCGTGAGCTGAGTCAACGGGGGTCACCTCCTCCAGGATCTCGATGGCCGGCTGTCGATCCACGTACCGCCAGCCCACAGTGGGCAGCTCGTCCGTCTCCATGAGGGCGAACACCACGGTGTCGCCGACGTCGGCCCGGACCTCCCACCTGGGATGCCTATACCGCGGCTTCTCGATGGTGACGCCGGGCAGTCGGGAGATCGCAACCAGATCCCGCGCGCTCACGTGCATCTCGGTGCGCTTCCTGCAGAGGCCGCCCACGTATACGGCCCACACGCCCAGTCGCTCCAGCGTCGCCACGGCCTCCCGCAGGGCCTGCAGGTCCTCTTCAGTCCACTGGCGTTCCATCATCCCCCTCCTCTCGAACTTTTCTGGAAGGTCACGCCATCGTTATTGGTGCGAGGCCGTCTCGACTACCCTCAGGGCCCGCTCCGGGCTATGGTAGGCGTCCCACCGCTTTTGCAGCCAGGCCAGGCCCTTACCGGTGACCAGCGTCTTAGGCGAGAGGTGAACCTCACCGGCCTTGTCAGTCCACGTCTGCTCGATCACCCGGAAATAGCCGGCGTCGAGGTACTCCTGGTACGGCTGGTTGTCGGCCATCAGGATCCGCTGGCCCCGGAGCCAGGCGAAGAGCCGATTCTGGCCGGTCCCGAGGAGCTTGGCCGCCTCCCTGATGCTCATGGCGTCCCGGCTGGAGGCCACCCGGTCGTGGAACTCCGCCTTCGGCTCCAGCTCCCGGATCCGTTCCCGCTGCCGCTCGTTCTCCTCGGCCAGGTCTGCGGCGAGGCGCAGGGCTCCCACGTAGGTTGTGGGGACCGGGAACCCGCCGATCTCGGTTGTGGGACCGTAGCGGCCGTGTACCGAGTAGGAGCCGGTCCGGCGGATCTGCGGCAGGACCTCGTGCGTGACCCACCTTTTGAACGCCTTGGCCTCCGGCTTCCTGGACCGCAGGATCAGCGAGTAGAGCCCCGGCTCATTGACCACCAGCATCTCCTGCTGGCCGGAGGGGGTGTCTACTAAACACCTCCCCTTCTCGTCCTCGTCCAGATAGCGAACCGAGTCCTGAGGCCGGCCGATCCCGAGGATGTCGCACACGTCGGCCGCCACCCACCACGGCTTACCGTCCCGCATGACGATGCGGACCTGGTGGCCCTCGAACCCGAACTGCATCAGCTCGTTCATGCGGTGCGTCCCTCCTTGTCGGCCGGCCTCTGGTCGATCATGCCCGACGCCCGGAGGGGCCACTGACGGATCGCCTCGACGGGAATCCGCAGGCGCCGTGGGCCGAGCCAGACTGAGGGTAGATGCTTGGGATGGTCCGGCGGCAGTTTGATGTACTGCCGGACCCGCCAGGGTTTGGCGCTGAGCATCGCAGCCGCTTCCTCGACCGTCACCAGGACAGGTTCCAGAGTTCGGGTGTCAGGCACTTAGGAGCACCTCCTCTGGTCCCCGATAGCTTCTCGAGCTGTGAAGCTATCGGGCATAAAGAGATCTTCCTGACGCACGCCAAGCGCCTCGGCGATGCTTTGAGCTAGATCCGGTGTGACCGGGCGCTGCCCCGATTCGATCATGCTCAATCGGCTCGCCAGAATTCCCAGCCTGTCCGCCATGGCCGTGAGGCTGATACCCTTGGCAAGCCGAACCTGCCGAAGCACGGTTTCAGCCATACGTCTATTCCCCCCTTTTTCACGTAGTGTGAACCTCTCGGCTCTGATGTTACCTTCACGCGGCGTGAAAGTCAAGAGGGGAATTTCGGTTTTGTGAAGCAGGCTTCAGTTGGTTTCACGTGTTGTGATAGCATGTGGTGCGAAGGTGGTGAGCACATGGTTTTTGCCGACCGCCTTAAGGCCGCACTCGCTTTGGCAGACAAGACACAACGAGACGTTGCGCGGCTTCTGAACGTCGCTGAATCCACAGTCTCCCAGTGGGTGAGTGGCAAGCGCCTCCCCGACTTGCCAACCACCGCCAAGCTAGCTTCTATACTGAACGTTTCTGTTGACTACCTTATGGGCCGTACGAATGATCCTCAGGGTGTATCCCATGCCGCACCTGAGCAGGCCATAGACGACGAACTCTACGTCGTCTTTCGAGGCAAGCGCCAGGAACTCAGCCCCGAGTACAAACGGGTCCTGATCGACATGATGGAGGCCGCCAACCGTCGACTTCGCGAGGACCAGGAGAAAAAGAAGTAGCCAGCCATAGCATGTGGCTGGCTATTCTTGTATTCGCTTTCATTATCAGCTAATTCCCGCTTGGGCAAAGAGGTGGGCATGTTGGCCGGGATTCCTCACGTAAGCCCAACCGAACTCCCGCCAAACCACGGGCTCGGGTGCGTCATCGACGTGGAAACGACAGGACTGGACCCCTCACGACATGAGGTGATCGAGCTCGGCCTGGTGCTCTTCGCGTTTGACCGCTCCACGGGAGAAGTGTTCGGCATCCTGGATGAGTACACGGGACAGCAGGAGCCCCGGGGGCCAGTCCCGCGGGCGGCAACCAGAGTTCACGGCCTGACCAAACGCATGCTCAAGGGACAGAAGCTCGACTTCGTTCGCATCCTGGAGATCCTGGAGCGCGCCGAAGTCCTCATCGCCCACAACGCTCGCTTCGATTACTCGTTTCTCAGGCCCCTGGTTGGAGTGGTGAACGAAAAGCCGTGGTACTGTTCGATGGACGGCATCCCTTGGCGCGGCAGGGGCCACGTCTCAAAGGGATTGCAGAACCTTCTCCGGGATCACTCGATCACGGTCGCAGCTGCTCACCGGGGGCTGGATGACGCCCGTGCGGTACTTGAGCTGCTTTCCCGGCCCAATCCGTACGGAGCGCTCTACCTGGCCGAGTTGCTCAGCGGCCGCCCGGCCATTCAACCCTCGACGCGGCCGAGCACCGCTCCCGAGCGCTCGGCGCCCACGTCCGACGAGCAGCCGCAACCGGCAACGCCAAAGAAGAAGCGTGGATGCATCGGTTGCGGCGGATGTGCCGTGTGGGTGTTGACCGTTGTACTGGTGGTGATCGCGACGTCGGCGTTGCTCTAATACGATACTGCTCCAGGTTCTAACGGCCAGCTCCCTCGGGCTGGCTGCTGGTACACTGTCAGGTTTCGACATTTATCGCGGGTTTCTCTATTGTCCTTGAATTGCGCGGGCAACGAGGGTAGCGATCCTGCTGTGGTTCGTGGCCGGCCTGGCACCGGTCATCTGATGACCTCGTTCTGCTAATACCGTACCGGGGGTGGTTGGGATTCATCTCATGTTTGTCGACGAGTCTGGAACCGAACAGCACACTGTGTTGGCCGGTGTAATAGTGACGGGCCCGGACTGGAAGGCAATGGAGACGCGTGTCCGGCAGTTAAAGCTGCGATACTTCCCCGACCTTGATCCGTATGAGGTTGAGCTGCGATCTCATGACATCTTGCAGAGGAAAAAGGCATTCAAGCGCTTGGACGATAAGCAGCGGCGCGAGTTGATGACCGACCTTACCCGGCTGATCCAGCAACTGCAGTTCTGCCTGATCGGAGCGCTGATCCATAACGAACCAGCCCAGCAGCAGTATGGACATCTCGGAGACATCTACGAGCTGGCCTACACTTTCCTGCTTGAGCGATTTCAGATGCACATTCAGGGCCCGGGGAGATACGGAATGGTCATCTGCGACTCACGGTCTAAGTCGCAGGATTATGGACTCGCGCTGCACCATCTCTCCCTGTTAACAGGGAAGAGTCGGATTAGCCCGATCAACTTCCGCAGCGTTGTCGGGACCCTTGTGGTTCAGGACTCACGCCTCGAGCCGGGGCTTCAGATTGCCGACCTCTGCGCCTACACGATTCTCCGACACCGGGGGTCTGGAAAGCCCTACGCTCCATGGAAGGTGATTGAGCCGAAGTTCAGGCGAGATGAGAATGGCAACTATATGGGAATCGGGCTCAAAGAGTTCCCGTAGAACAGCAAAACATCCGGGTAACCCGACCAAGCGGGTTATGCGGAGCGACACAGCACTCCTCCCGGACGCAGCTTCATTGTAACCCAGATTTCCGCCGATTACAATACACAATTTCCGCCATTCTCCGCATTTGTCCGCAATAGTCCGACATGCTTCACCCCAAAGCGGCCAGCCACTCTGGCTGGCTTCAGTCTTCACAGCATGCGAACTTCATAGCAGGAAACAACGCCTCAGGCATCGAACTGATGTTCGCACGAAGGGAGGTTGTTTTGTGGTCGCCACTCTTGCGTTCGACATCAACCCCCCTGCCGACGTTGCGCGCTGGTGCCGGACTCAACTCGGCCTGCACGTGCCGGTGCGCGTGGTCGCCGTAGCCCGAGCCTGCGGTGTACCGGTCCTTCCCCTGCCACCCGGTGGTCCCACCGACGTCGACGCCTGCCTCGCTTACCACCCGCCCGACACCTGGGCCATTTTCGTGGCGCCTGGCCGTGGGAACGGGCGTCGGCGCTTCTCCATCGCGCACGAATTGGGGCACTTCCTCCTCCATCGAGACCTAATCGCAGCTGGGATGACACCGGGCCCCCAGCATGAACGAGAAGCTAACGAGTTCGCCGCAGAGTTGCTAATGCCGGAGGAGGTAATCCGCAGGGCTGGAGTGAACCAACTTGCGGAACTGACTGGTCATTTCCTGGTGAGTCCGACAGCACTGCAGGTAAGACTGGAACGTCTGGGTATCCTACCCCAGACTATTGCCTATTAGGCCGAAGGAACGGAGGGGGAGAGAATGGCTGAGAGGAGGAAGCGCGGCCAGGGCGAGGGCTCGATCTACCGGCGAGCAGACGGCGTTTGGGTCGCCTCCGTGAGCTTGGGCACAGAGAACGGCCGGCGCCGGCGGCGCACAGTCTACGGCCGCACCAAAACGGAGGCTAAGCAGAAGCTGCAACAGTTGATCGCAGAACTGCAAACAAAGGGCGCCCTGCCCGACCCTACCAGGTTGACGGTTGCGCAGTACCTCGACCAGTGGGCACAGTGGGCCGCCGGCACCGTGCGGGCCTCGACCATGGAAAGTTACCGGGTCAAGTTGGAGAAATACATCAAGCCTGCCCTCGGCCACATCCAGCTGGACAGGCTCCAGCCGTTCCATATCCAGGCCCTCTACGATCAAATGCTGGCCTCCGGGCTGAGCAGGCGCACCGTGGAGTACACCCACGCGATCTTGCGCAGGGCGATGCGCCGGGCCGTGAAGCTCCGCCTCATCCCCGCGGCTCCCACAGACGGAGTGGATGCCCCCCGGGCAGAGCACCGGGAGATGACCGTCCTAACCCCAGATCAGTTGCAGCAACTCGTTCAAGCCCTGGCCGATGACCCCCTCGGCCCGCTCTACTACATCGCCATCGCGACTGGTGCCCGCAGGGGCGAGCTAATCGCCCTCCGCTGGGAGGATATCGACTGGGAGAACCGGACCGTCACCATCAACCGGGCGGCCACTGTGGTGAACAACGAGATCCGGTTCGACGCACCAAAAAGCCGGCACAGCCGGCGCACGATCCCGCTCACCGAAGAGGCCATCGCGGTGCTCCGGCGCCATCGGATCGCCCAGGCCGAGCAGAAACTCCGGCTGGGACCGCTGTATGAGGATCATGGCCTGGTTTTCCCGCGCATGAACGGCCAGCCGCAAGAACCGAGCCAGGTCTCAAAGCACTTCCGCTTGGTCCTACAGCGGGCAGGACTGCCCCGTGTCCGGCTCCATGACCTCCGCCACACCCACGCAACACTCATGCTCGCCGCTGGTGTCCATCCCCGCGTCGCTGCCGCGAGATTGGGTGACACGGTACAGGTCACGATGACCACCTACAGCCATGTGTTGCCGTCGATGCAGGAGGAGGTCGCAAGGAAGCTGGCACAGATCATCCCTCCGATGCCGGCAAGCAAGACGTGATTCGGCTAGGCGCGAGTAGGTGCGACTCCATTTGGAAGTCCGGTGGCTACAGAGTGGCTACAAAATCGGCGTCGGGACGCGAATGGGCTGCAGGGTTTGTACCCCTGCAGCCCTTGTGTCTGTTGGTGCCCGAGGCGGGACTCGAACCCGCACGGCCTCTGCGGCCCCAAGATTTTAAGTCTCGT
>JAAROH010008178.1_pt1 | contig 13210 bp, 12 predicted proteins | sample 7248631 | NCBI WGS metagenome assembly JAAROH01 (sample SAMN09772309, study PRJNA484901) | compost metagenome | isolation source: Vermicomposting unit | place: India
CATAAATGGCCCGAATTCGAACGTCCATGATGGGCAAACTCCTTTGCTTTCCTTGGGTGTCAAAAACATAAATTTCACTTCATTTCCAAAAGAAGTATCCCGCCTCAAGAAAACGTGAAGGATGCACCCAATGAGGAGGCGGGAGATGGATGTTGGTAGGCTTTCATCAATGAATAGGATCATCTATGGGTAGAACGGATGTCTTTGGAACGAAGGGAAGCGGAACGTGTTCTGGTGTGCGGGCTTACCGTTCGACCGATATGCACAAGTCGCTTGAAGCCCCCGCCACTAAGCGAAGCGTAGGTGGCCGGGGCACAGAAACTTGGCCACAATGATTTGAACGTAATTATGGGTTGTCATCAAAAATAGCGCAAATGGTGTGAAGCCAATGGAAGTTTGGATGATTGGGTCGGCGAACAACGGGTAAGATCATTCTGGTGAAGTGAGCGGCAAACTATTTTCTCTGTCTTGCTGCAGGACGACGAGTAAAGATGTGGCCAGCGGCACATGAAATCTAATTAATGGCTACCCCTGCTCCAGCGTATCCAGTGACAGAAGCGGCGATAGAAAGCCCGGAAGTGGTGGTGAAAAATACCATGAGTAATCGATCTCCCGTATTAACAGGGATGTTTAATCCTGTGACAATTCCTGCGGCATTTTGCGGTGCGGAGATTGGGAATGTAATGATTGGAGCCAAGGTGACGAACGTGCTGGGAAGGGGAGAAAATACGTTGCTAGATGGGGAAGTAGCGATATAAAGTTGAGCGCGAATTGTAGCTGTTCCTAAAAGTGCTGTGCCTGTGGTAGCCGAAAAGTTAGCTGCTACAGCGGTAATGATTCCAGAGCGTGGAACAGTAAAAGCGATGTTGGATGTGCCGCCGAGGTTTATAGTTCCTCCAATTAAACTGATGTTGGAAGTTGCACTCCCGAAGCCAATTAAGCTCGCTGTATCGGCTAAACCTGCTACGGTAGCAGTCAAGACCACAGTGTTTCCAGATGCAAATGGGATGATGGCGCCAGCACCAGCAGGCCCTGTGGGTCCCGTGGGTCCCGTGGGTCCAGCAGGTCCTGTGGGTCCCGTGGGTCCAGCAGGTCCTGTGGGTCCTGTGGGTCCAGCAGGTCCCGTGGGCCCCGTGGGTCCAGCAGGTCCTGTGGGTCCCGTGGGTCCAGCAGGTCCCGTGGGCCCCGTGGGTCCAGCAGGTCCCGTGGGTCCCGTGGGTCCAGCAGGTCCTGTGGGTCCTGTGGGTCCCGTGGGTCCTGTGGGTCCTGTGGGTCCCGTGGGTCCCGTGGGTCCTGTGGGTCCTGTGGGTCCTGTGGGTCCCGTGGGTCCTGTGGGTCCCGTGGGTCCTGTGGGTCCTGTGGGTCCATATAATTTTATGATTGGCGTCTGGATACAGCATAAAGGGGAAAGACATTTTATCCGAATAGGATGGCGGTTAGACAAATAACAAAACCTCCTTATCATTAAAGTGTTATTGATCCGTTTGAGGGAACGTACTATGGATAGAAAGGATAGACTCTAACAAGCATTGATTGTGCAGCACGTCTGGATGATCGGGAACATATTCCTTGGCTTTTTCATTATGTTTGTATGCCAGTTCATATTCACCTAAATAGAAGTAGCATACACAGAGTTGCAAGTGGGGAAGCCAAGTCCAGCAAGCGTGATGAATGAATCCCCAGCTGTCGGAGGGTATCGTCAGTTGAGTTGCTAAATTATACCAGAACACTGCAAGGCGATATTTTTTCTTCTTGAGAAAATAGTAACCTAATCGGCAGCAACACTCAGCGCGGGGGGTGTCGTATTCAAAAGATTGGTACACATATCGTAGCGCTTGTTTTTCATCTCCAAGTGCATAAAAACAATCCGCTAGTCTTCCACAGGCTGCGATGCAATCTTCCACCCATCCTTTTTTTGTTTGCAAAAATTGTTCATAATATGAGATAGCTCGCTCATATTGTTGTTGGTCGAATAGCTCATTGGCGAAGTAAAACAAATCCCTTGGTGATAGTTCCTTTCCCTGTGCTAGTTGTTTTTCGTAAATTTTTAAATTTCGATCGGAATGATTATGAATTGGTTGATGAAGCACCGTGATGTCACTGTTAAGAATCTTTCCCCATACTTCTAAGTATTCATGAACCATGCCATGCCATCTGAAATGATTGGAACGCTTGACTAGACGGTTGCGCCGAACGCTGGAGATGGTTGTCCCGCGTTCATCTCTGGCTAGGCTGTAGATCATAGTTACAGAATCGATATCAGATGGAAGTGTGCATTTCAATGAAAGAAATTTTTCTTGGTCTTCGCTCAATAGCACGTCGTCAGCATCCAACCAAAAAATATAATCCATTGTAGCATGAGAAAACGCGAAGTTTCTGGCGGCGGAAAAATCATCATTCCAAGGAAAATCGATGATTCGCGCTCCGTAGCCTTGAGCGATTTCTTTAGTGCGATCAGTGGATCCTGTATCCACAATAATGATCTCGTCCACTAAATGTCGAACGCTATCTAAACAGCGGGCAAGCACGCTTTCTTCATTTTTGACAATCATGCAAAGGCTGATGGTGATCATCCATCTTGCACCTCTCTTTCAACGATGGATAACGGTGTGTTTAATCATATGAAACGTACAACAAAGTGCTTATGCGAATGCCATGTGTGATTTTGGAAATCGGGAAATGGGCTAGACCGTGAGGGGATACATGTGGGAGTGGAAAGGGGAAGACTCAGGCATAATGTCCTATACGTAAACATGAAAAAGAAAGGGTGTCCCGTCCAATTTTCTTGTCTTGATTGTCAGGTGAGGCGACAATGTTTTTTGGAAAGGATGATCTTTTTTTATTTACAACGTAACAATGTTATGTTACATTTATGGTTGTGAGGGAGGTGAGCTGCTCATGGAACAGGAATTGATTTCGAAAAAAGAACTGCTTGAGCTGACCGGCATTTCATACGGTCAGCTGTATCGCTGGAAGCGGAAAAAGCTGATTCCGGAAGAATGGTTTATTCGCAAATCGACATTCACTGGGCAGGAGACGTTTTTTCCGAGAGAAAAAATCTTGGCTCGCATTGAGAAAATCAAGGAGCTGAAGGATGAGCGGTCTCTCGATGAGTTGGCGGCGATGTTTGCCCCTGATCCGGCGACGGTCGTCATGACGAAAGAAGAAATCGTAAAACGTCACATTGTTTCGGATGTCGTGCTGCAATTATTGAACAACCAGTTGAGCGATCGAAACGACGTTTCGTTTGTGCAGCTTCTTTCTCTTTATCTTGTTGATCGGCTGCTTCTTTCCGGCGAGATCAGCATGGAAGAGGGAAAAACCATATGGAAGATGTTTGAGAGCCATTATCCAAAACTGCAAGGAAAATCATGCGAGCTGATCGTCCTCCGTAAAATGGGAGTGGCGACTTGCTTTTTGGCGGAAGGGGCAGTCAACTTGTACATCGAAGAAGGAGCAAAGCTCGCAGCGCGGCTGCATGTGCCGGCATGCATTGAAGAGTTAAAGCTGAAGCTTTCGGAGGGATGAGAAATGGAGCGGCGTGATTTGGTCATTGCCGGAACGGGGCATGCGTCCGGCGGGCTGTACAGCTTGGTGAAATTATCGGGGAATGGAAAGCTGTATGGCGATCTCGATTGCTTGGAGATGCAAGTGCAAGGAAATGCGACCGTCGAAGGAAGCGTGAAAGCCAACAACGTTCATATTGCCGGGAAAGGCCATGTGACAGGTGGGATGGAGTGCGAGTGGATGAAAGTGAGCGGGAGTGTGAAAATTGGAGAACATGTGCAATGCCAGGAGGCGACGGTTCGCGGCCACGGCTTGGTGAAAGGCTCATGCACGGCGGAGACGATCCGTGTCCATGGCGAGCTCGACGTTGGCGGTGACTGTTCGGCCGAGCGGATGGAGGTCGAAGGGCATTTCTCCGTTGGCGGGCTGTTGAACGCAGGCTATATCGAAGTAAAGCTGTTTGGTCCGAGCCGCGCTACGGAGATCGGCGGGGAAACGATTATGGTAAAGAGGCAAGGAGGTTCGCTGTTCAAAAAATGGTTTTTTCCAGCGGAGTTGACCGCCGATGTGATCGAAGGGGATGTCATTCATCTCGAACATACTACGGCGAAAACGGTGCGCGGCAACCGCGTGACGATCGGGCCGGGATGTCACATCGAGCGGGTCGAGTACCGAGAAGCATTGGAATGCGATGAAGAGGCGAAAATCGGAACCATAGAGAAAGGGTGAGAACGATGGCGGCGAGAAATTTGACCATTAACGGATCGGCGTTTTCGGGCGGCGGCACGTTCCATCACGTGACGGTCCGCGGCGATGCGACGATTCGCGGCGATGTCGAATGCGACCGCTGCAAAGTGTTTGGCTCGGCAGACATGAAAGGAGCGCTCACCGCCCGCCAGCTTCGCCTGTTTGGCCAAGCGAACATCGACGGTCCTGTGCGTATGGAGAAAATGGATGTGTTCGGGGAAGCAGACATTCGCGGCCATGCCCATCTGCAGCATCTTCAGCTGCGCGGGATGGTGCAGGTGGAGGGGAACGTGGAAGCGCATGCGATTCGCGGCTATGGCGAGCTGTCGGTGTCGGGAAGCTGCGAGGCGGAAAAGGTCGCGTTGACCGGCGTCGTGCGAGTGGGACAGACGCTGAATGCCGAACAGGTGGAATTGTCGCTCTATTTTGCCGACAGTTCGGTCAAGGAAATTGGCGGCCGGACGATTTCCGTCAAGCGAAACAAAACGTGGAACGCCATTCACTGGCTGACGCGTTTTTCTTCCTTATCCGCCACGTTGGAGGCGGACACGATTGAAGGCGATGAGATTTATTTGGAATATACGAAAGCCGCGATCGTCCGGGGAGAGCGGGTGACGATCGGCCCCGGCTGTGAGATCGGGCTTGTTGAATATCGGGAGGCGTTTGCCCAAGACGAACATGCCATGGTGAAAGAAAAAAGACAGAGGTAGAGGGAGAGGGAACGGATGAAGAATAAGGAAACGAAAACGGGATTGGTCGTGATCGCGCTGTTGCTCGGCATTTTTGTCGCCTCGATGGACAATACGATTGTGGCCACAGCGATGGCGACGATTGTCGCCGATTTGGGCGGGCTCAAGCAGTTTGTTTGGGTGACGTCGGCGTATATGGTGGCCGAGATGGCGGGGATGCCGATTTTTGGGAAATTGTCCGACATGTACGGACGGAAGCGATTTTTCTTATTTGGCATCATCGTGTTTTTAATTGGGTCGGTGTTGTGCGGCATGGCGCAAACGATCGTGCAGCTCAGCATTTTCCGCGCCATTCAAGGCATCGGTGGCGGGGCGCTCGTGCCGATCGCGTTTACGATTATGTTTGACATTTTCCCGCCGGAGAAGCGCGGGAAGATGGGCGGGCTGTTTGGTGCGGTGTTTGGCTTGTCAAGCATCTTTGGCCCGCTGCTTGGCGCGTATATCACCGATTATCTCAACTGGCGCTGGGTGTTTTACATTAACATTCCGCTTGGGATTGTCGCGTTTTTCTTGCTTTGGATCTACTACCGCGAGTCGCCGAAGCATGCGAAGCAAAGCATTGACTGGCTTGGCGTGATGACGCTTGTTCCGGCGATCGTCTGCCTGATGTTTGCGCTGGAGCTTGGCGGCCAGAAGTACGCGTGGGACTCGGCCGTGATCATCGGGTTGTTTTCGGCGTTTGCCTTGCTCTTTCTCGTGTTTTTGTATGTAGAAACGAAAGCGCAAGAGCCAATCGTCTCTTACCATATGTTTCGCGAGCGCCTGTTTGCGTCAACGACGTTGGTCGCCTTTTTCTCCGGCGCGACGTTTGTTGTCGCCACCGTGTACATCCCGATTTTTATCCAAGGGGTGACGGGCGGTTCGGCGACGAATTCCGGATTGATTTTGTTGCCGATGATGCTTTCGACGACGGTATCAGCCCAGCTCGGCGGCTTTTTGGCCGGGAAAACGAGCTACCGCAACGTGATGTTCGGGTTTATGTTGCTGTTTACGGCTGGGATCGGGCTGCTTGGCACGATTGATGAGCATACCACGCGGCTTACGGTGACGTTGTACATGATGATTGTTGGGTTAGGGGTTGGAGCATCGTTTTCGGTGCTCGGCATGGCGGCGATCCACCATTTTTCTGAAGCGGAACGGGGAGCGGCCAGCTCAACGAACTCGTTTGTCCGGTCGCTCGGCATGACGGTCGGCATTACCGTGTTTGGCATCATTCAGCGCAACTTGTTCACCGATCAATTGGCCGAGCAGTTTCGCGGCATGGCGCAAGGGGCCCATGGAGCGAATATGCACGATCCGCGCGCGATGTTGTCGCCGGAAGCGCGGGCGCACATCCCGGCCCCTGTGCTCGACCGTTTGACCGAAGCGCTCGCCTCGTCGATTGCCGATACGTTTTTATGGGCGCTCCTCCCCGCGGCGCTGACGATCGTTTGTGTGCTGTTGATGTCCAACGATCGGCTCGCTGCGCCAATGAGGATGAAAGAGTAAGAGAGGGGGAAAAGGGTGTCTCAAACGATGCGGGACACCCTTTTCATCTAGGAGGCTGGTGATTCACTTGCGCAACCGTTTCTTGAGTAGAAAAAACTTGTTGCGTCAGCCTCTATGTTCACGCGTTCCATCATCGATCAAGGCCACCAACCTTATCGGCAAGTAGGAGAAAGGAAAGAGGGGGCCTACAAGCGGTGAGCCCCCTCTTTTTCACTGCCTATCTGTATCCGCTCCACCAAGAAAACGTGTCTCGGAAGTTGTTGATTTAATCTTGGATACAGTTTTGCAATGTGATTTCTCAATTAGAAACCCCTTGTTGCGTCGGTCCTGCTTTTCATGTGTTCTCCCATTGAGGAAGGGAATCAGCGGTTTTTCATCAGCCTTCTTGGCCGCATGTCGCGGTCGTTTCGCCCGGTTGCAGATCGGCTTGCGCCCGCCAGCGCTTTCCCCGGCGGCGGGTGCAGCGGCATCGGGCGCTGATGATTCCGGGAATGGCACATCGTTTGGTGAGCGGTTTTTATGCCTTGCCCGCTCCGGACGCGTTTTTCCATTTTGCCTTCCGCGTTGCCGGCGATGCTTCGGCGTCTTCTTCCCGCCTGCGGGGCGCGATCTCATCGGGATCGAGTCCGTTGCCAAGCGTGCCGTACACATGACCTTGCTTCGGTTCGATGAGCTCATTGTGCTCGTAGTAGACGCGCGGCGTTTTCCAAAGCGCGGCCAGCGCTTTAGTCATCGGCATCTCGTGGTAGCGGTCCGGCCACATCTGTTTGATCTGCTCTTTCACGAGCGGGTAGTATTTTGAGCTCATCGCCGGAAAAAGATGATGTTCGGTATGATACGAGAAATGGAAGTGGAGAACATCCACCCACTTCGGCACGGTGACCGACAAGCTGTTCGCCAACGGGTCGTTGACCGGCACCAACGGATTGAGGCGGTGGTTGGTCGAAATGTAGCCCATGACGATCATGTTGGCGACAAGCAGTGGAAGCAAAAAGGCGAATAGCCACTTTTCCCAGCCGACAAGCCATAACAACCCGATCCACGTCGTCCACGGCAAGAGAAATTGACATAGGACAACGATGCGATTTTTCCAGCGGAAGTCTTGCCAAAACAAAACGAGCATCCGAATCGAGTGGACGGTAAACATCACCGACAAGGAGGCAAACGCGAAACTAGCGCGAACTGGGAACGGAATGCGGTAAACCCAGCGAAGCAGGCGGCTTTTCGCCAATTGTTCCATGCTTGGCCAGGCGTCAGGGTCTTTTTCTTCATGTTGGGTATGCACATGGTGGGTGGCGTTATGCCATTTTCGCCATAGCTTCGGCCCGGTGCAGAGCGGCCAAAAGGCGAGCGCCCCGAGAAGATCGCGCAGCCACGGCGTTTTGACGACCGTGCCGTGCAAAATTTCATGGCCTAAAAATCCTAGCGCCGCAAAACTGAAACCGAGCACAATGGAAATGAGGAGGTTCCATACAGGATGGAAGTCGAAAAGGGACACAGCGAGGATGCCGCCAGTGACTACCAGCAAATAAGCCAAACCTCCCAACAGACGGGATCGCACAGGCTGAAACGCTTTTTTCGGCAAATGCGGGGAAATTTTCGCCGCATACCAGCCGAACGGGTGAAAATCATTCATTCAAAAATCTCCTTCCACATCACTCTTCGCTCGATGTGCCGCGCGATCATGCAAGCGCGGGTTCATCGCCGCGACCATTCATTAGAATGAAGGTGATCAAATGCCGAGTGGCTTTTCATCATAGTGAAGACCATCATATCATCTTTTCCTTCGTCCTGTCTATAAAAAAGTAAAAAAATTGTGGCACCAAGCGAGAATGAGGCGTTTCTCCGTTAAACGGCGGGCTCGTTCGCGGAGCTTGGCAGGGGGTGGAGAGGAGGGCTAGGGCGCATCGTTCCCATGATGGCCGGCTGGCAGCCGGGAGGGAAGACAAGGCGCCCGCGAGACGGACGGGCTACAACATCATCAGCAACGTCCCCGCGGTGATGAGCAGCACCCCGATCACGACCTTTGCGGAGAGCGGTTCGCCGAGAAACATCGCCGCAAACAAAATCGTCAGCACCAAGCTCGATTTGTCAATGGCCGAGACGCGGGACACATCACCGATTTGGATCGCTTTGTAAAAACAAAGCCACGACAATCCGGTCGCCGCCCCGGACAAACATAAAAACCACCAGCTCTTGGGAGAGATCGATTTGATGCCATGGTGGGCGCCGGTCAACCACACGATGGCCCACGCGAGCACAAGCACGACCGCGGTGCGAATGGCGGTCGCCAAGTGAGAATTGACGTTTTCAATCCCAATTTTCGCCAGCACCGATGTCAACGCCGCAAACACCGCCGCCAACAAGGCGTAAACGATCCACATGGGCATCCCTTCGCTTTCATTGAGAATTTTTTTCATCTATTATACTATGAAAAGCGGGCAGATTTCACGTTTTTGCCATCACTTTGGTATAATAGGGGAGCGCCTATGAGGACGGCTCTAGGAGGCCGGTGATTTCGTGCAAAATACTACTGCTTCCACCTATTTCTCAATTAGAGAAACCTCGTAGAAACAGCCTTCTTTTCTGAATGAAAATGCGATGATTGATGTGTGACAGCGTTTTTTCACCAGCCTTTTCGGCGACAGGTCAAACGCCCCTTCTCTATTCCATTAGTTAAGAACCCGAACCGCTTTGACAAACCGCGTTTTCCAATAAGAAGACGTCAGCGATGAATACGTGACACCTAGCGAAACAGTCGCGTTGATCATTTGCCCGTTGCCGGCGTAAATGCCAACGTGGTTGATCGTGCCGTTTGAATCGGTGTCAAAAAAGACGAGATCGCCTTTTTGCAACTGGCTAAACGACACCGTTCTTCCGGCTTGCGCTTGAGCGGATGACGAGCGCGGCAGCGAAATGCCCGCCTCGCTAAAGACGCGCATCGTAAACGACGAGCAGTCAAACACATCGGTGCGCGACGGGCTCGCCCCGTACAAATATCTCGCTCCTAAATATTTTTCGCCGATTTCGATGATTTGGTCAGCCAGTGAAACGGACGATTCAGCCGAAACCGGTTTGACGGCCGATACGTTTTGTTCGGCGCGGACAGCCGTCGTCCCCCCGGCCACTTTAATGGCTTGGCCGACGCGAATCACGTTCGGGTTCGTAATTTGCGGGTTCAGCGCCAACAAGCGGTCCACGGTCGTTTGAAACTGGTTGGCAATCCCCGACAATGTATCCCCTTTTTGAACGATGTATTGGCCGTTCACAGCCGCGGCCGCCGGCTTGACAGTGTATGTATTTGCGCTTGCCCGCCCTGCTAGTTGCAGCGCTTGTCCGGCGCGGATAAAGTTCGGATCGGCAATGCTTGGATTCAGCTGGAGCAACGCCTCCACGGTCGTGCCAAACTTTTGGGCAATGCCGCTTAACGTGTCGCCGGACTGAACGGTGTATGTATTGGTAACAGCTTGTTTACTCCCGCTTTGTTCATCGATTTGCAACACTTGGCCTGGAAAAATGAGATCGGACGGTACCTGGTTTTGCTGCTTTAACCGCTCAACGGTCGTATCATAGTGCCTCGCAATCTCCCAAAGCGTGTCGCCTTTTTGCACCGTATAGCTGGCCGCAAAAGCGGAATGGCCGGCCAGCAGCGAACCGATCAACGTGCTTGTCCACACAAACGTCTTTTTCACGCTGCATCCCCCTAGCTGTCTATATTCTTATCCGTTTTTGACAACATTCGCTATGACTCTACAAAATTCGGCATGTATTCCTGCACATGAGCCATTATAGTAAAATCCAAACAACTCGTCTGTAACAAAACGAAGAAAAGTAGATTACAAAACGATTACAAAAAGGCTGACCTAAAAGGTTGTCTGCCTTCAAGATCGGCACAACCGATCGTGCGGCAGAAGCAGTCAGCACGTATATCGAGCAACGAAAGAGGGTGTCCCGATCCTTTTAGGACACCCTCTTTTTTATACCCGTTTGTCATGCCAAATCGTTTTCGTTCGGCAAAGCGGACCGTGTATAATGAAAATAGCAAGCCATGAACTTTCCGGAAAAACAAGCGGCGGCGCTTGAAAAATGTTACCGCCCCCGGAAAACAACCGATCGCGTTTGACGAATCCTGTGATGGGGACGGGAAAACGGAAGCCAAATCGCCCTTTGATGGGATGGGACAACGAAAGCCAAACCGCCCCTTTGATGGGATGGGACAACGAAAGCCAAACCGCCCCTTTGATGGAATGGGACAACGAAAGCCAAATCGCCCTTTGATGGAATGGGACAACGAAAGCCAAATCGCCCTTTGATGGGATGGGAAAACAAGAGCACAAAATCGCCTCTTTGCCAGTAGCGAAATCTTGCCAAACGGCGTTGGTTTTCCTACTACGAACCTTGGGAGGCTGGTGATTGAATCTTAGATACGGCTTGGCAATGTCACTTCGCAGCGAGAAAAACCTTGGTGCATCGACTCTGCTTTTCACGTGTTCTCCCATTATTGATGAAGGGACTCAGCCGTTTTTCACCGGCCTTCTAGAAGGGCGGTGATGAAAGGGATGGGTTGCTTCACCGCCTTGTTTCTCAAATGGAGAACCCTTGTGGCACGGGCTTCTCGTTTCACGTCATCCGCCGCGGGCTAGGGGCGGTTGCTGTTTTTCACCATCCTTCTAGAAGGTTGGTGAAAAACCACTGTTTGCCTTGATGAATGATTGAAGTGTAAACATCAGGGCTGATGGAACAAGTTTTTTCTACTTGAGAAACGATTGGGAAAAGCGGTTGAGCAAGTAAATCACCGGCCTTCTAGAAGGGCGGTGATTTCGTACAAAATACGGCTATTCCATCTGTTTCTCAGTTAGAGAAGCCTTGCGAAATCAGCCTTCTTTTTTGGTGAAATGCCGCTGATTTGCTCGTGACAGCCGTTTTCCACCAAGCCATCGAGGAAGCTGATGAAAAACCGCTGCTGCCCTTTATCAATGGGAGAACGCGTAAAAAGCAGAACCGTGCCACAAGGTGTTTCGAATTGAAAAATGACGTTGTAAAGCCGTGTTCTCGATTCAATTACCAGCTCTATAGGTCTTCTCATGTCGCGCTTCCCGCCACCGGGAGACAATTGTTCGCCAGCAGCGGTTAATCGACCTCGAGCCCTTCAAGCAAGCGGCTGGCGTAGACGCTGCAAAGGTGATGAAACACTTCGAGCAGCTCGTTCGGATCAGCGGCGAAAAAGGCGCTCGCTTCTCGTTCGTTTTCTTTGCGGACGAATTGAAATAAAAAATCGGTGGCGATGCGGTTGAACAACAAGAGCGCGCTGTAAGAGCGCTCCAGTTGGCGTTTTCGCTCTGTTTCATCGGCGATTTCGGCAAACGCCCGTCCATAGCGGGGGACCAGTTCTGGCAATCGGCGGTGGATCACACGCTGGGCGTCGGTCAGCATGGCTTCCATCGTGGTTGGTGATAAAAATGTCCGTTCTCGCAGCATGTAACCCCAAATTTGCTTCAACGCGTGGGCGGACTCGCCGGCAAACGCGATTTGGTCAAGCAAATTCGCGCTGTAGCGCTCGTTGTCGGCAGCCTGAATGCGGAGCTGCATAATCACTTCGAGCACATCAGAATGAATTTTTTCCTTCCGCCATTCTTTCGTCAGATCATGAAGCAAGATGGAAAGTAAGCGGGCCGCTTCCTCTTTTGTCATCGTCCGCCAGTCCTTTCGTGACAAAGTTCGTCTCCTTTTTCATTTTACAAACTTGCGACTGTAAAAGTCTACTGCTGGCGACAGATGCATGAGACGGGCCATACGGGCGATGGAGTTGGGAAACATAGCGGCAGAGCGTTACGATGTTCCATTGCCGAGTGAGGAACGTTGACGTATGATAAGATTAGGAACAAACGGATAAGGGCTGCGTCTGGAAGGTCAATGGAAAACGATAGTTCCTTACCGATGAACCTGGAGATTAAAAGAGCGGGTTCGGTCCAACGTTTATTACAGGAGAGGGGAGAGACGATGAAACCGTTGCGCTTGCGCGGTCACCATTTGCTTTGTGTGCACGGGTTTCGCGGCATGGGCTACAGCCCATCGTTTGTTGAAAAAATGTCGGAGATCGTCGCCCGTATTCGGGATGAAACCGACGATTTTCCGATTGAAGTCGTTGCGGCGCTCGACGAGGCGTGCCTCGTCTGCCCGCATCATGGGGAAACGACATGCGAAGCAGGTCCTGATTCTGACGCTCATGTCCGTTCGCTCGATGGCAATGTCATTCGCCACTTAGGTTTACAACCGGGCAGCGTGTACTGGAAGTCCGAACTGATTGAGCGGACGGCGGAGCGGGTCAAGCCGGATGATTTGGATGAATTATGCCGCGGCTGCTCGTGGCTGCCATACGGCGTCTGTAAAGAAGGGATCGCTAACGTCCGCCGCGGCAATGTGGCGCAAACGTGAGGCTCTAGGTGGCCGGTGATTGAATCGTGTATACCGATTGTTGCCATCATTTCTCAAATAGAAAAGTCTTGCAACACTGCGTACTTTTATTCATCGACCAAAGGAAACGAAAAACCTCTGATTCCCTTCAACAATGGGGGAACGCATGAAAATCGGGACCAATGCAACAAGGTTTTTCTAGTTAAGAAATGGGATGGCAAAGCCGTATCCACAAGTAAATGACCAGTCTCCTAGGAGGCCGGTGATTTAAGGGAGCAAGTCGCTTATCAAGCCTGTTTCTCAAA
>JAAROH010008182.1_pt1 | contig 13095 bp, 14 predicted proteins | sample 7248631 | NCBI WGS metagenome assembly JAAROH01 (sample SAMN09772309, study PRJNA484901) | compost metagenome | isolation source: Vermicomposting unit | place: India
TATGAGCGAAAGCGAAAGCCGTCACAACGCATAGACGGCGTTAGCCAAACAAGCGGAATGAATCGATGATATATTAGATAAGCGAAATTTGTGAGCGTTGATAAATTTTTCTGGATTTTATTAACAAGCTTTTTTGTTGTTTTAAACTATTTGTCTAAGAGGTGGATTTTGATGATTTACGGTCCTAAAGACCATGGATACATAGAGGTTATTACAGGCCCAATGTTCAGCGGAAAAAGCGAAGAACTGATTCGAAGGATAAAAAGAGCTAAGATTGCTAAACAAAAAGTCCAAGTCTTTAAACCTGCCATAGATGACAGGTATTCCATAGATAAAGTTGTTTCACATAATGGCGATAATATGCATGCTATAGCCATAGTAAAGGCATCTGAAATACTAACTTATGCGGAAGAAGATACGGATGTATTTGCGATAGATGAAGTTCAATTTTTAGATTACGAAATAGTTGACATTGTAAAGGAAATAGCAGACAGCGGCAAGAGGGTAATCTGTGCCGGACTTGATATGGATTTTCGCGGCGAGCCTTTTGGACCAACACCAGAATTAATGGCTATTGCAGAATTTGTTGACAAGCTTACCGCAATATGCATGAAGTGTGGCAATCCGGCTACCCGCACTCAGAGGCTTATAAATGGGAAACCGGCAAATTACGATGATCCCATAATAATGGTTGGAGCGAAGGAATCATACGAAGCAAGGTGCAGGAAGTGTCATGAAGTTCCTCGTACGTAGTATAATTTATTGCTTATAGGAGGTGTAGCGATGAAAAAAACTGATATAGGCGGTCAAGCAGTAATAGAAGGTGTGATGATGAGAGGTCATAACAGCATTGCGACGGCTGTGAGATGTGGAAATGACATAATTGTAAAAAAAGACATGGTAAAGCCTTTGACAAGAAAATACAAGATTTTATCTGTACCGTTTATAAGAGGTACGGTGGCACTTATAGATTCTTTAATTATAGGAATCAAAACCTTAACTTACTCTGCAGAATTAGTAGAAGGTGAAAGTGAAGAAGAGCCAACTAAGTTTGAACTTTTTTTAAAAAAGGTTTTTGGCGATAAACTTGATGACGTAATCATGTATTTTTCTGTGGCTTTATCGCTAGCCATATCTGTAATCATATTTTTTATTGGTCCAACATATGTTGCAGGATTTTTAAAGAGATATACTGAAAATACGTTTTTGATAAATTTATTCGAAGGTGTATTGAGAGTTGCCATATTTATTGCATATCTTGTACTTATATCCCACATGGAAGACATAAGAAGAGTTTTTGAATACCACGGTGCAGAGCACAAGACAATACATTGTTTTGAGCATGAAGAGGAACTTACTGTCGAAAATGCCAGAAAGTATACGACACTTCATCCCAGATGTGGCACTAACTTTTTGTTTATAGTTATGATAGTTTCAATTATTGTATTTTCATTTTTAAAGTGGCCTACACTTTATATAAGGATAATATCTAGAATACTTTTACTACCTGCTGTTGCTGGTATATCATATGAAGTTATAAAGGTAGCAGGACACAGTGACAACAAAATTATTGCAGCATTAGTATATCCTGGTTTACTTCTCCAGAAACTCACGACGAAAGAGCCAGATGACAGCCAGTTGGAGGTTGCAATTGCATCTTTAAAAAGCGTCCTTGAAGATGAAGGAGGAAAGGCATTTGAAGATATTTGATGCTGTAAATTTTGGCACAAAATATTTAAAAGGCTCTATAGCAGAACCCCGCATAGAGTCAGAAGCTCTTTTATCGTTTACATTAGGAGCAAGTAAGGAATATTTACTGATAAACAGGGATAAGGAATTAACAGATGATAGTTTTAATAAGTACATGGAAGTTTTAGATTTGAGAAAAAGTGGCATGCCGTATCAGTATATAGTGGGGGAAAAGCACTTTATGGGGCTTATATTTAATGTAAGCCCTTCAGTTTTGATACCGCGAAATGATACGGAAATACTTGTTGAGGAAGTCTTAAAGAGACTTAAAAGTGGAGACACTGTTTTAGACATAGGGACAGGAAGTGGCGCCATTGCAGTAAGCATAGCAAAGTACAAAGATGTAAAAGTCTATGCCGTAGATATCAGCGATGGGGCTTTAAAAGTTGCAAAAGAAAATGCTGATATAAATGGTGTATCTGATAAAGTTATCTTTATAAAAAGCGATTTATTTTCTTCAATACCAGACGATATAAGGTATGATTTAATTGTATCAAATCCACCTTATATAAGAAGTAATGAAATAAATGAATTGCAGGAGGAAGTAAAAAGGGAACCTAAAATTGCCCTTGATGGAGGCGAAGATGGGCTTACCTTTTACAGAAGGATTGTGAAAGATTCAGTAAATTATATAAAATTTGGTGGCATTATAGCATTTGAAGTGGGATTTGATCAAGCATGGGATGTTAAAGATATTCTCGTTGATGGTGGTTATTCCGATATTGAAGTGGTGAAGGACTTGCAGGGAATCGATAGGGTAGTTTTGGGAAAGCGATTGTGATTGTTTTGATACTTTTAAAAATTAAATTAATATGGTATAATCAGCATTTGAGGTGAGATGATGATAGATAAACTTAAAACAATTGAAGATAGATACGTAGAGCTTAGCCGTAAACTCAGCGATCCTGAGTCAATGAAGGATATGGATGAATGGAAAAAGATGGCGAAAGAGCATGCCAGTCTTGAGGAGATTGTGCAAAAATATCGTGAGTATAAAAAAGTCTTGGATGATATAAAATCTACAAAAGAGATAATTGAGCTTGATGATGATCTTAAAGATATGGCTCAGGAAGAGCTTAAAAGCCTTGAAGAGAGAGAAAATAAGTTGTTAAATGAGATAAAGCTTTTACTGCTTCCTAAAGATCCTAATGATGAGAAAGACGTTATAATGGAAATAAGGGCAGGAGCTGGTGGCGAAGAAGCAGCACTTTTTGCGTATGATCTTTTTAGAATGTACACAATGTACGCTGAGAAAAAGCATTGGAAGTACGAGATAATGAGTTCAAATGCTACAGAGCTTGGAGGATTTAAAGAAGTAATATTAAATATTGCAGGAAAAGGTGCATATAGCAGGCTTAAATTTGAAAGTGGTGTTCATCGCGTACAGAGGATTCCTACCACAGAAGCAGGTGGAAGGATTCACACATCAACGGCTACTGTCGCAGTGCTGCCGGAAGTAGAAGATGTAGATATCGAGATAAATCCTAATGACATAAAGATAGATGTATTTAGGTCCGGAGGTCATGGCGGTCAAAGTGTCAATACTACTGACTCTGCAGTAAGGCTTACCCACATTCCAACAGGTATTGTCATATCATGTCAGGATGAAAGGTCACAGCTTCAAAACAGGGAAAGGGCAATGAAGATACTCAGGGCTAAGCTTTATGAGATGGCACGGGAAGAAAAAGAAAAAGAAATTTCTATGACGAGAAAGCTGCAGGTAGGCACAGGCGATAGAAGCGAAAGAATCAGAACGTATAATTTCCCTCAAGGCAGAGTTACAGACCACAGAATTGGACTTACTCTTTATAAATTGCAGATGGTACTTGACGGCGATTTAGATGAGATAATTGATGCACTTTTGGCTGAGGACCAAGCTGAAAGACTTGAAAGCATGCAGTAAGGCTTTAAACAAGCCTTTTTATTTTACTAATTTTCAACTTTAAATTGAAATATTTTTATGTGAAATGAATAACAAATAATACAATCTTGCTATTTAGATAACTTATATATTTTTTTAAATTATTAAACATTTTTAACTTGACCCATATTTGGTTTCTCATTTATAATAATAAAAACACTTTATTAATTCACATTATGAAATTATGAATATTGCCCCCCAGCTGTCCTCATTGAGGACGCTATTCTACCCGGATGGACCTCCTACCATTCGGGTAGATTTTATTTTGCCTTATATCATATTAAATTAAATTGTTGAATAAATTTTAAGAGATGAGGTGATATTGTGAGTAATTTTCATATTGTGTTGATGGGTTTTTTTATCGGCATAATAGGTACAGGCGCTGGGGGTGCAATTACATATCTTTATAGAAAGCCTACAAATAGATTTTTAAGTACGATACTGGGCTTCGCAGGTGGGATTATGCTATCTGTGGTAACTTTTGATTTGCTTCCACATGCATTTGAAATCGCTGGGCTAAATGTAGGTATGCTGGGACTTATAGCGGGAGTGTTGATTGTTGTATTTTTCGAAGATATCCTGCCGGAGAAGGGCAAGAGAAATAATTATTTAAAAGAAGGAATAATCATGGGTTTTGCCATAGCCATACACAATTTTCCTGAAGGGCTAGCTGTTGGTTCAGGATTCATGTCATCAAGCTCATTTGGATTAAGTATTGCACTGGTTATTGCCTTACATGACATACCTGAAGGGATTGCTATGTCTACACCTTTATCTATTGGAGGTGTTACGCCTTTTAAAAATATGCTTTATGCTATTTTAGCCGGTATACCGACAGGCTTGGGTACTATTGCAGGCGTTTACATGGGAGAAGTGTCTCCTTTTTTTATAGCGCTTAATTTAGGAATAGCAGGAGGAGCTATGCTTTATGTTACATGCGGCGAAATGATACCTGAATCGCGAGATTTATATAGAGGAAGGATTTCTGTTTTTGGAATGATTGCCGGAATCATTAGTGGTATAATAATTACTAGAGTTTTATGATAATGTAGATTGAGAGGTAGTGACAAATGACAAAGATAGTAAAGCTTGATAGGGAAAATCCTGATATAGGATTGATAGACGAAGCTGCAAATATACTTATAAGTGGAGGTCTTGTGGCTTTTCCTACAGAGACGGTTTACGGCATTGGAGCAAATTCGCTGAATCCAGATGCAGTTGCAAAAATTTTTATCGCCAAAGGAAGACCGCAAGACAATCCACTTATTTTGCATATTGCAGAGTTTCAGGACCTTTTTAAATATGCAAAAAATGTAAATGATAATGCTTTAAAGATGATGGAGTTATTCTGGCCAGGGCCCCTTACTATGATATTTGAGAAATCTGATATCGTTCCGCCAATAAATACTGCTGGGATGGATACCGTAGCAATAAGAATGCCATCAAATACTATAGCACATACTCTAATAAAAAGGGCTGGCATACCAGTATCGGCTCCAAGCGCCAATCTGTCTGGAAAACCAAGCCCAACTGATGCTTCACATGTTATAAATGACCTTTATGGTAGTGTTGATATGATAATAGATGGTGGAAGCTGCGATGTTGGTGTGGAGTCTACTGTTGTAGATATGACGGGAGAGATTCCAATCATATTAAGGCCAGGTGGAATAACGAAAGAGATGATAATGAATGCCATAGGTTCTGTTGAGGTGGACCCCATAGTATATAAAAAACCTGCAAAAGATCTAAGGCCAAAAGCTCCTGGCATGAAGTATAAACACTATTCTCCTGATGCGGAGGTTTTCATAGTCAAGGGAAATCTAGGGGATGTTATAAAAAAAATACAAGAGTTGACAGAATTTCAATTGAATAATGGTAAAAAAGTTGGTATAATGGCAACAGAGCAAACATGCGAAAAATATCGAAATGGGGTAGTTTTGGTAGTTGGAGACAGAGAAAGACCTGAGACTATAGCGAAAAATCTGTTTAGGTGTCTTAGGGAATTCGACAAAAAAGGTGTTGACATAGTATACGCCGAGGGATTTGACTATAATGAAATTGGACTTGCCATAATGAACAGGCTTGAAAAAGCTGCAGGATATAAGGAAATCATTGCATAAGGAGCAAATAGTTAATATGAAGGTATTATTTGTCTGTACTGGAAATACGTGTAGAAGCAGCATGGCGGAAGGAATATTCAACCACATTGCTAAAGAAAAAGGCACAGAACATGTAGCAGAGTCTGCAGGAATTATGACTTATGATGGATTGCCTGCTACAGATGAAGCAATCCAGGTTTTAAAAGAGGAATACAATATAGACATATCAAATCACAAATCTCGCAGCATTAAAAGAGAATATTTGGAAAATGCTGATTTTGTGTTTGCTATGACTGACATGCAGAGAGAATCTCTTATTACTAAGTATCCTGAATTTGCAGACAAGATTTTTACGTTAAACGAATTTGCAGATCTTAAAGGTGACATAGATGACCCATTTGGCCGCGGAAAAGATGTATACAAGAAAACGGCTGAAGAAATATATACATCTATTATGCGCATAATTGAAAAATTGTAGAAAGGAGCATTTTAATGATTGCAATAGGTTCTGATCACGGTGGATATGAGCTTAAAAAAGCTATTAAGAAGCACTTAGATGAGAAAGGAATTGAATACAAAGATTTTGGCACATTTAGCGAGGAATCAGTAGATTATCCTGACTTTGCATTAAAAGTAGCGGAGGCAGTAGCCAGTGGTCAGTTTGAAAAAGGTATACTTCTTTGTGGAACTGGTGTGGGCATATCAATTGCTGCCAATAAGGTACCAGGAATAAGGGCAGCTAACGTATCTGATGCATTTTCAGCAAGGTACTCAAAAGAGCACAATAATGCAAATGTGCTATGCATGGGGGGAAGAGTTGTAGGACCAGGTCTTGCAGCCATTTTGGTTGATGAATGGCTTAATGCGGAATTTCAAGGTGGAAGACATCAGAAAAGACTTGATAAGATTACAGAAATTGAAAAAAAGTATTCAAAATAACATAGGAGGTAAGTAAATGTATAAAAATGTTTATGTTCTAGATCACCCACTTATACAGCACAAAATTAGCTTGATAAGAGATGAGAATACTGGCTCAAAAGAGTTCAGAGAGCTTGTGGAAGAGATATCTATGCTTATGGCATATGAAGTAACAAGAGATCTTCCGCTTGAAGAGGTAGAAGTAAAGACTCCTATTGCTGTGGCGAAGACTAAAGTCATCGCTGGTAAAAAGCTAGGTATAGTGCCTATCTTAAGGGCTGGACTTGGAATGGTAGATGGTATGATGAAGCTTATACCAGCAGCAAAGGTAGGACATATAGGCCTTTACAGGGATCCTGAGACATTGAAACCTGTAGAATACTATTGCAAACTGCCATCAGATATAAATGAGAGAGATTTAATAGTTGTTGATCCTATGCTTGCAACAGGCGGTTCTGCATGTGCTGCTATACACTTTTTGAAAGAGAGAGGCGCACAAAGCATAAAACTTGTTAATCTGATTGCAGCACCAGAAGGTATAGAAGCAGTTCACAAGGATCATCCCGATATACCTATTTATGTTGCTTGCATCGACGAAAAGTTAAATGAGCACGGTTATATAGTACCGGGCCTTGGCGACGCAGGGGACAGGCTTTTCGGAACGAAGTAACTTGATTGATACAATGGTTGGGACAGTTATAATTAAGTGTTTGATACAATACCAAAAGCGAACATATTAATTTAAATCGTCAGTATGCCCAACGAAAAATGTGAAATGCAGCGTAGCTGATTTAGGACAAATCAGCAGCCGCCAACGTCATGGATGACGCATTGGCGGCGTTAGCGCAATGAACATTTTGAGTTGACGGCATAATAGATTTAAATTTTGTGTGAGCGTTGGTATTGCAAAATATTAAATGAAATTTGAGAGGAATAAAAGATGAGACCGTCGTGGGATGAGTATTTTATGATGGTGGTGGATGTCGTAAAGACCCGTTCTACCTGCTTGAGAAGGCAGGTAGGTGCCGTCATCGTCAAGGACAAGCATATCATATCGACAGGATACAATGGTGCACCTACTGGCCTTAAACACTGTGAAGAAGTTGGCTGCATGAGAGAAAACCTAAACATACCATCAGGTGAAAGACATGAGCTGTGCAGGGGGACCCACGCTGAGCAAAATGCCATAATACAGGCAGCATTAAATGGTGTCAGCACTAAAGATGCTACAATTTATGTAAGTGCAAGTCCTTGCTCTATGTGTGCTAAGATGATTATAAATGCAGGAATAAAAAGGGTAGTTTATGAAGGGGATTACCCTGATAAGCTATCTTTTGAGTATTTTAAAGAAGCCACTATTGAAGTAGTAAAAATAGATAGATAAGATGTAGTTGACAATAAGGTCGATTGTGGCATATTATATAAGTATGTATAAACATTCAGGGGAGTGTTAAAATGGGAATATACATCTTGTCGTTTGTTGTGGCTTTTGTGGTTGCACTTATGGCTACACCGGCGGCAAAGAAATTGGCTTACAAAATTGGAGCCATTGATATACCAAAGGATAAAAGGCGTGTTCATAAGAAGCCAGTACCACTTATCGGTGGATTAGCCATTTACCTTGGCACTATTCTTAGCATACTTTTATTTCTGCCAAAATCTCAGACTAATTTTGGAATAATTGCAGGAAGTACAATTATAGTTGTACTTGGAATATTTGACGATAAATTTGAATTAAAGGCGAAAGTAAAACTTTTGGGACAGCTTTTGGCATCATTTGTAGTTGTCCTAAGTGGTGTTAGAATTGATTGGTTAACGAATCCATTTGGAGATGGCATGATAAACATAGGAGTTTTTGCAATACCCCTCAGTATATTCTGGATAGTAGGCATTACGAATGCTATGAATCTTATTGACGGGCTTGATGGACTTGCTGCAGGAATTGCATCAATATCGTCTGGTTCCCTATTTGTAGTATCACTGTTAAACGGTAGGTACGAAACAGCGGTTATTACTGCTGCTGTAACAGGTGCTGCACTGGGATTCTTACCGTACAATTTTAATCCTGCAAAGATATTTATGGGAGATACAGGTGCCATGTTTTTAGGCTTTATTTTATCGGCAGTATCTATTGAGGGCGCTGTCAAATCTGCTGCGGCGATAGCAATTGCTGTGCCGATTTTGGCTTTAGGAGTTCCTGTATTTGATACTACATTTGCGATAATAAGGCGTATAGCAAATAAAAAGCCTATCATGGAGGCAGATAAAGGACATCTGCACCACAGGCTTTTAGCATTGGGTCTTACACAAAAACAAGCTGTTTTTGTCATGTATGGTGTAAGTCTATTCTTAGGGCTAAGCGCAATACTCATATCTTTTACCAATGGCGCAAAAGGCTATATAATATTGATTATCGCCATTTTAGCAGTTTTATGGGGAGCAGATAAAATGGGATTGTATGGACATAAGGCGAAAAATATGAATGTGTAAATATAAGGAGCTGAAGACATGCTAAAAGTTATGCCGATTTTCGGTACAAGACCAGAAGCAATAAAAATGGCACCACTTGTAAAAGAGTTGGAAAGTGCCAGCGATATAGAAACGGTAGTTTGTGTTACAGCTCAGCACCGGGACATGCTGGATCAGGTGCTGAGGCTTTTTAATATTAATCCTAAGTACGATCTTGACGTAATGAAAAAAAATCAATCACTGTCCGCTATAACGTCATCTGTCTTAAAAGGGCTTGACGAAGTTTTAGAAAAGGAGAAGCCTGATTTAATTCTCGTACATGGAGATACAACTACAACTTTTGTTTCTGCTTTGTCGGCTTTTTACAAGAAGATAAAGGTAGGCCATATAGAGGCTGGATTAAGGTCTCACGATAAATGGTTTCCATATCCTGAGGAAATCAATAGAAAGTTGACAGGCGTCCTGGCGGATTTGCACTTTGCACCAACACAGACGGCAAAGGACAATTTATTAAGAGAAGGTGTATGTGATAAAGACATTTTTGTAACCGGAAATACAGTCATAGATGCCATGAAATACACTGTTAAAGATAATTATGTATTTCGCGATGACAGATTAAACAATATAGACTATGAAAATAAAAGAGTAATTGTTGTAACGGCTCATAGGAGAGAGAACTGGGGTGAACCTATAGAGAATGTATGCAATGCATTAAGAAAGATCGCCATAAACATTAAAGATACGTATATAATATATCCAGTTCACAAAAATCCCATCGTAAGGGATGCTGTTTTTAGTATTCTTGATGATATTGAAAATGTATTGCTGCTGGATCCAATTGACACAGATGAAATGCACAACCTTTTAAAAAGATGTTACATGGTTATGACAGATTCAGGAGGGCTTCAGGAAGAAGTGCCATCACTAGGGAAACCTGTCTTGGTTCTAAGGGATGTTACAGAAAGGCCTGAAGCAGTTAAAGCAGGTACTGTAAAGATAATAGGCACAGATTTTGATAGAGTGTACAGTGAAGCAAAACTTCTACTTACAGATAAAAATGAGTACGACAGGATGGCAAATGCAGTAAATCCATATGGAGATGGCAATGCATCAAGGCGTATAGTGACCGCTATAAAATATGTATTTGGCATGACAAATGAAAGACCGAATGATTTTTAAAGGTGGGAAATGACCCATCTTTTTTTGTTTGAAAAAAGAATAAGATTGATCTACGACTTTCTTCTGCATAGTTTAGATTTACTTTAAAATTCACTTATGAAATATCGGCGAATGATATTGACATAGTAGTACTCCAATTGTAAACCTTAATGTGTGAGGAAAGTAAAAAGGAGAATAGTTTACGCTTAAAAAATTATAATTGTTTATGTTAATTGTCTTTGTAGCAAGTTTAAAGAAGAAAGAATAGATGAAAGCGTGAATAGAATTCTTAAACTCAAATATAAAATTGGAACATAGTGACAATCATGTGTTCCAGTTTTTATTTTTACGTAAAGGCTTTTTTAATAATCGATTTTTCGCACATATGTGCATACAAATAAAAATTTCTACAAAAATTTTAAAAAAAAAGAAGGAATTTTAGAAATAATGTCGAATAGTAATTAATATAAGAATAACATAAGTGATATACATGCACAATTGTGCAATAAGAAATAAATCTTCTTTTCATAGAAAAAATAATTTGGAGGTAATAATTATGAAAGATACATGGCTTGGTCTTGAAGGTAAAGTAGCAATTGTTACAGGTGGTGCTTCGGGAATTGGGAAAGCTATAGCAACTGAGCTAGTAGATAACGGATCAAAAGTGGTTATCTCAGATATTAGCTCTGACGGAAATGAAGTAATTGAAGAATTAAATAAAAAATCTCCTAAAAATATGTTTATAAAAACAGATATTACTAAAATTGATGAAGTAAAATTTATGATTCAAAAGACAATTGAGGAATATGGGAAAATTGATATATTGGTTAATAATGCTGGTATTAATATTCCTCGGTTATTAGTAGATCCAAAAGATCCCAATGGAAAGTATGAACTGAATGAAGCTGAATTTGACCTGATGGTATCTATAAATCAAAAAGGAACGTTTTTGTGTGCTCAGTGTGCTGCAAGAGAAATGTTGAAAAGAAAAAGCGGAGTCATTATAAATATAACATCAGAAAGTGGACTTGAAGGTTCTGAAGGTCAAAGCTGTTATGCTGGAACAAAAGGTGCAATATACGCACTAACAAGATCTTGGGCAAAAGAATTAGGCAAGTATGGAATAAGGGTTGTAGGAGTTGCACCAGGAATCATTGAAGAAACAGGATTAAGGACTGACGAGTATGAAGAATCATTAGCGTATACAAGAGGAATAACAGTTGAAAAATTAAGGGAAGGATATAATAATTCTTCAATACCTTTAAGGAGAGTTGGTAAATTAAAAGAAATTGCTGATTTGGTTTGCTATCTTGCTTCAGATAGGGCAAGTTACATCCATGGTGTGACATATAATATCTCAGGTGGAAAATCCAGAGGGTAATAATATAATTTTCTTTTGTCTCATTTGCACATTTGTGAAATAATTAAACAAAAATGAAGGATATTTAAGAACTATGTCGAATATATAATATAAACAATATTTATATAAGAGCACACAAAGGTGCAAAAAAATTGCTGGTAAAGGAGATCACATAATGGGCAAATGGGATGAAACGAGAATACTTGCAAAGATAGCACAAATGTATTACATCGATGATTTAACACAGAGCCAGATATCAGAAAGGCTTGGCATTTATAGGACAACAATAAGCCGCTTATTGAAAAAAGCGAGAGAAGAGGGCATAGTAAGTATTTCCATAAAATGTGATGATAATGAGTGCTTTGTGATGGAAAAACAAATAGAAAATATATTTAAATTAAAGGAAGTTATTATTATTCCATCGAGAAATGCTTCTACAGAGCAGATGTCAAAGAAGATGATGGGTAATGCTGGTGCAGAATATCTTAAAAGGATTGCAAAAGATGGTGATGTTATTGGATTTGCATGGGGTACTACGATGGCAGCATTAGCTAATGAGCTAAATAACTGTAATCGCATAACAGCCAATATAATCCCACTTGTAGGTGGTTCAGGAAATGTAGCAGGGGAGTATCATGTAAACACAATAGTATCGAAAGTATCTGCGGCATTTGGGGCGAAAGGACATTTTCTATATGCGCCAGCTATTACTGCAGAGAAAGAAACTAAGAAAGCGATCATGGCAGATAATAATTTAAAACCAATATTAGAATTGTGGGATAAAGTAGATATTGCAGTTGTCGGCATAGGTGCACCTATAAAATCGTCAAATTTAGTTTGGACAGGGTATTTTGGCAATGATGATATTGAATTATTAAAAGAGGCAAATGCGATAGGCGAGATATGTTCAAGGTTTTATGACATAAATGGCAATATAATAAAATCTGATCTTGATGATAGGATAATCTCTATAGAACTTGAAAAACTTAAGAGTGCAAAATACCGTATTGGCATTGCAGAATCTTCGGAAAAAGTTCCATCAATTTTGGGGGCTTTAAAAGGTGGCTTTATAAATGTCTTTATAACAACGGAAAATACAGCCAGATTATTATTAGATTTGGCAAATAAAATGTAAAATGAGGGATATTATGATTTGGGCAGTTTTAATAATGATTGGCGCTGCATGGACATTGCAAAGCTTTTTAGGATACATTCAAGTAAAAGACTTTAATAAACATTTTAGGGAGATGAGAAAACATGGGAGAGTAGTAATAGGTAAAGAAAAAGGGAAATTAAAAGCGGGAACTATCATTTTAATGGGAATTGATAAAAACTGTAATATTAAAGAAGTAAAAAGGATGCATGGAATATCAGTTTTTGCGAGAATGAAACCGTTAAAAGGATTGGAAAACAAAAATCTT